>Ga0209536_100000027_pt1 | contig 202975 bp, 270 predicted proteins | sample DeeMarSeWOR28_12_FD_187461 | JGI IMG/M metagenome (GOLD analysis project Ga0209536, IMG submission 187461) | Marine sediment microbial communities from White Oak River estuary, North Carolina - WOR-2-8_12 (SPAdes) (version 2) | ecosystem: Environmental > Aquatic > Marine > Intertidal zone >... | reverse complement strand
TACCCGATGAAGCTGAGAGGCACTTCCGCTGTTTCAGAGCTGTGCTTCAGCTTGAGCGCACCGGCAGCGGCGTTGCGTGGGTTGGCGGCAGGCTCCTCTCCCTCACTTTCAAGCCTCGCGTTGTACTCCGCGAAATGGCTCCAGCGGATAAAGACTTCGCCGCGCACTTCACAGCTCACGCGCTCCGGGAGCACCAGCGGCAAATTACGGATCGTCCGCACATTGGCCGTCACATCGTCGCCCCGCGATCCGTCACCCCGCGTTACCGCCCGGACCAGTCGACCGTTCACGTAGGCAATTGAGAGGCTGCTGCCGTCGATCTTGGGCTCGACCATGCCGTTGGTGTCCTCCGCCCCGGAAAAGAAACGGGCGACCTCCCTGGCCTCCTTCGCCTTTTCCAGCGAAAGCATGGGCGCTGTGTGATCTACCTTGGCAAAAACGCTGATTTCTGGTGAGCCGACCCGCATGGTGGGGCTTGTCGTGTCCGCCAGCTCGGGGTGCTCGGCCTCCAGCTGCTTCAGCTTGAAAAAGGCGCGGTCGTATTCGGCGTCGGTCACGGTCGGCGCGGCCCACACGTAGTACTCGAAGTTCCAACGGTGAATCTGCTCGCGCAGCAGCCTGACTTGGGCTCGAAGATCGTTTGAAGTTTCCATACCGCCGTGGGCTACGCCATCGTAGTAAGGGAAGCCCTTCTTCCGCCAGTATGCCTGGCGATACTGCCTGCGGGCGTGATCCTGATTGGCCTTACGCCACGCTCGCATGCGCTCACTTGCGACTTTCTTGGGGTCTTTTGAGTGACTGGCCACGTTCTTACTGGTTGATGGCTGAGACGAGCGTGAATCAAAATTCGTAAACGGTCAAGGGCTTTTGAACAATTTTTGAAAAAATTTATGAACGAGCTAATACCTTACGCTGACGCTATTTGCACCATTCTACTGAAGCTTTCAGCTGCGTTCATGTTATGCTGCCTTGCGGTGGCGATCAATCGCTTCCGCAAAAGCGTAAACACAACCTGGAACTACGCGATCACCTTTCCGGCAGGCTCTGGCACCCATACGATGGGAGGACCTATGGCGACCACGACCGCCACCAACATCGCCAGCTACACCATCGAGGGCGAAAACGTTTGGGCGACCAAAAGCCCGGAGATATTCGAGAGGCCCAAGCCCAAGCCCGCCCCAGTGCCAGCAAAACCAGCACCAAAGCCTGTGCCAGCGCCACCCGTCGCTCCGGCTCCCGGCACAGACCTGATCGAATGCGGCCACTGCCACAACATGATCAAGTCACAGCCCATCCATTCGGAACTGCGCGATGGGCGGATGACGCTGATCTACCTGTGTGAGACCTGCAACCAAAGGGTGTCGGTCGAGGGCTAACCTCCAAGAAGCCTCTTGGCGATCCGTAACGCCTCTTCCTGACCGCCGACCTCCCGCTTTATCTGCTGGGCTAGGTCGTGCATCTGGCGCTTGGCTGCCGGGTCGCCGTCCACCAGACCGCGCATGAGCTGGTTGAACTCGGTGGTGGGCATGCGGACAATGTGGTCGTAAACGTGGGGCACGACCTCCCGCGCATCACCACCGACCGCATCCAAGAATTCCTTCCAAAGACTCGGCCCCAGCATCATTTGGATTGTCTCGGCATCGATGAAATCAGACTTGCTGTGAACAAGCTTGCGGGTCTCAGGGTCCTCCTCGTCGTCGAACGACAGGTACTCCATCAAGCCTTTGATCAGCTCCTGAACGAGAATGGGAAAGGCCACGCCACGGGCCTGGACGGTCACTGAGCCGTCTGGATTGGATTTGAGCCTGGCATCACCCACCTGGGCCTGCTCGCCGCCCGCCTGCATCGCCTGGCGCACGGCTTCCTCGCCTTGGACCCAGTAACCGACTTCGGTGGCCGACATCAGCTTCCCGTAATCACGCAGCAGGTCGGGATCGATTTGTGAAAGCTCGTCGCGACTGTGATAGGACCAAGCGTAGTTGTTCGTCAGGGCCGCGCCCTGAATCAATGCGTTTACGAAATTGCGCTTGTGAATGGCCTGATCGATTTCCTGGCGAATCTGCGGAATCTCCATTTCCTCGGGCTCCTCCTGCGGCTCGTCGGAGAACGCCGTGCCCTGAATTTCAAGCTGCGGCTGGAGCTTCGCGTCGATCTTCAAGTTGCCCTGCTCCAGGGCTCGCCGGAGGGACTTGAATTCGTCCATTCGCAGCACGGTCTCGACCGCCAGGTGTTCCAGCTCGGGCCGGTGCTCGGCCTCGGTCTGCTGTATCCTGCCCAGCGCCTGCATGACCTCAACGGCCATCATCACGGCGTCGCGCTGAGAACGGGGCATCTGCCCGTAGTAGCGCTCCGCGTTGCGCATGACCTGTTGGTAGGTCTGGCCCGCGTGCTTCTCGTGCTTGGAGGGATCAGAGAATGCCGGATTACCGCCCAAGGCATGCTCGCCGGTCGCCAGCTTTTGCTTGTGGCTTGGGTGGATGATGTCCGGCAGACCGCCGAGACCTAGCGCCATTTCAACTATCGCTCTTGCCCGTCTCATTGCTCTTGGAAATATCGCCTTCCAGGACAGCCTTGGCCAACGCCTCGGCCTGCTCCCGGCGCTTTTTGCGCTTCTTTTGCGCCAAGAAGGACAGCCCCACGAGCATTGGGCGCTCAACGGTCGGGATGGCTCCTGTTCCAGTTCCGGTCATGACTGTCGGGTGATTTGGTCCCCTACCGTAAACATGCAGCCCTTGGCGCGGGGACGCGGTTCTTCGCCAGGCTTGATTTCGCGGCGACGCCAGGGATCGGGGCGGCCTGGTTGCGGTGGACGAACAGGCCGCTCAGGCTTGGTCTCCGGCTTACCCGGCTTGACCCCTGGCTTTGGAGGGGCCTCGGTCGGGCTGGCCAGGATTCGTTCCAGTAAACGGCGCGCTCTGCTCATGCCTTAATTACTCCGCCTTGGTCCTCGGGTCTAAAACCTCGTCCCAATCCACGTCCATCGCCCGGCCAATGGGCCGCATTTGGCCGTAGTTGAGCCCTACATCCGCGTCCCCAACGAACGGCACGATCATCCAGGTTGTGTCGTAGGCATCCCCGAAAACCGCCTTGAAGACGCTGGGCATGTCGTTCAGCACGGTCATGACGATGTCGTGGATCGCGTCCAGCTCCGAGCGCCGGGCGTCAATGGCCAAGCTGTCGTGAACCGTCAGGGTCAGGATCGAATCCAGGCCCTCCTCGCGCATACATTCCTCGATGACACCCAGGCAGACCAAGAGCATGTCCGAGGCTGTGGACTGGATCAGGTGGTTGCAGCCCGCCCGGAGCGCCTTGGAGCGAATCTGGCGATCGGCGCTGGTGACTTCGCTAAACTGACGGACCCGCCCGAAAATCGAAACGGCGCACTGGTTGTCCTCGATGAACTGCTTGTAGAAAGCCAGCAGGTCTCGGACGGCTGGATAGCTCTCGAAGAAAAGCTCGATGATTTCCGTGCATTCGTCGATCGATCGGTAAATCTCCCGACCGGCCAGCACCGTTTGCAGCCCCATCGCCCCGCCGCCGTAGCCCGTCAAGAAGTTCACAGTCTTGCCGATGTCACGCTTGAGCGACAGCTCTTTGGACTCTTCGCTCTTGCCCTGTTCGACCAGCCACTTCATGTGGTCTTTGCTGAAGTGCTCGTAGGGCAGTTTGAAAATCCGGCTTGTTGTCAGGGTGTGGAGGTCGATGTCCTTCTCATAGGCTTCGACCATTGCCGCGTCGCCGCTGGCCGCTGCCAACAGCCGCAGCTCAATCTGGCTGAAGTCCGCGCCGTACAGGCAGCCGTCCTTGCCAAACCGGCTGGTGTACATCTTCTTCACGTCGCCCTTTTTGGGCAGCTGTTGGAGGTTGGGATCGCGGCAGCTCAAGCGGCCTCCCCGCGTTCCCGTCAGCATGAACTGCGCGTGGATGTTGCCGTCCGGGCACAGGTGCTGGAAAGCGGTGCGGGCCTTCTTGTCGAGTGCCGACCGGTAGTTTCGCAAAGGCCGGACATAGGTCGTATAGAGCTTGTGGACCTTCCGGTACTCCAGCAGCACGCGGGCATCTGGAAAATCCACAGCGAGCTTGTTCAGCGTGAATTTGTCGACCGCAGCGTTGTTGCGAAGCGTCTCGGTGACCTGTTGGCTGTCAGCGTCCAATGGGTCCTCGGACTGGTGATTCCGGTCGATATTGAGGGCGGCGCAGATTTTCTCGCGCCATCGCAGCGGCTCCTCACCGTAAAGTTTGCGGCCCGTCTTGGTCAGCCGTTGAACGGGCATGTCCAGCAGATCAAACAGAATGTGCCGAAGCTGCTCCTTGCTCTCCAAGTCCAAGTCCCACTGCTTTTCCGGGTGCTCGGTGTCGTTTTTGTGCGGGTCCTCCGCCCGCATCTGCTCGCACCAGGTATCGACCACGCCGCCTTTGATGCCCCGTATCTTGTCCCTGAGTTTACGGATTTCACGCGGAAGCTGGCCCTCCAAGGTTTTCAGCTCCTTGGTGTCGATCCGCACGCCCCGACCCATCATTTTGATGAGGGTCCGGTTGGCAGGCCGCATGATGTTTTCGTAAACCCAATCGCGATTCGGCGTGCGGAACCGCCGGAAGTAACCGCGCATCTTCGGATGCGCCAGCGGTATCCTGTAAACGTCGGACTGCTCCAGCTCCCGCTTCAGATTCTTCTGCGCGACGTGGACCACTTCGACATCACCCATCACGTACGACTTGAAATGGCTGTCCCATTTGTCCTTCGGGCATCGGGCGTAATGGCCGCCTTTGTCCGGCTGAAGCTCGGGCATGAGCTTGATCAGCAGCGACATCTCCTCCTCGTAGCCTGCCAGGTGCTTGGCGTAATCGTAGGCGAGCATCTCCAAGCCGAGGCTTCCCCGCGTCTGCAAGCGGCAATAGGCCATGTGCCACGTATCGTAATCCACAGCGTCGGCCAGGCCCTCCAGAATGCGCATGAGGTCGCGCCATGAATCGCGAACGCGGCCCTTGCTGTCGATGGCGTCAAAATCCTCAATACGATGGAGGCTGATCAGCGTGAACAAAACGTCGAAGGTCAGGTTATGCCCCATGATCTTAGACGCGCACAGCGCCTCCAACACTACAGGCTTCAGGTCCTCCAAATAAGGCCGCAGCTCACTGGCCGGACTGGTGTCGGTGGCCCCGTAGTCCCACGGAAATCCAAAGGCAACCGGCTCCCCGGTCACCGGATGGTCGTAGCGAAACATCATGAAGACGATCTTCTGGCCCGTCCAAGGGTGCAGACCCTCCGTTTCAGTGTCGTAGCTGACGCGGATACCGGGATGATCGATCAGGAACGCCAGCTCCCGCTCAACCTCGTCAGGGTCGGTGAGGAGCCGGTAGTGCGGTAGGAGAAAATTGGGCTCCACGTAGCCCTTGCAAGCGAGCGCCAAGCCATCGGCAAATCCATCGTAATAGTCTCTCAGGATTCCCTTGCTGTTGATCATGTAGGGAATGCGCGGATGCTGAACCGGGTAGAGCAGAATCTTGGCGTTATGTCCGGGCGGCGGCCCGAAAAGCGGGTGGCCTGTGATCGTGCGCGGATCATTGGGGTCCTTGCTGTAGGGCCTCGGCAAGACGTAATCTGGATTGACCAGCCAATCATCCGGCCAGCCCCGCCAATGGAGCACCCGGTTTTGCCAATCCTGGGCGTTGCTCTTGTAATTCAGAAGCCCCAGCGCCGTGGTGCCCACCGGTATGATGACCTTGGGAGGATGCTTCTGAAGGTCTTGCATGAAGAAAAGCTTGCAGTGCTGCCCGGCGCTCCGCAGATCGATCGCCTTTCCGGTCTGGTTGCAGCAGCGTGTAAGGGTCACCCACCGGACTTCATCCAGCGTCACGCCGGTTTTCATGGCGTACGGCTCCACGGAGTCCTTCAGGTGCTTCATCCACCCACTGACGCCCAGGGCACCGGCTTTGTCCTCGGATTTACCGACACCATCAAAAACGACGGTTACCTTCGGCTCGTCGCTGCCCGTGGCATGTATGAAAGGCGTTACGCTCGCGGCATTGCGCAACGAGCACTCATTGCAGATCGGCGAGCCCTCCCCTGCGGCAAACGGCACGCCGCCGCAGGGGTTCGCTGGGTCGTAAACGGTTTGCCCGTCGACTTCCCCAAGATGATGCTTGAGGACGCGCCGGTAGGCCGCCTTGATTTTGGCTACGTCGAGCGGAGCGCCCTCCGCGTCAACGAAAGCGTGCTTGGCCCTTTTTGTCTTGGCTGGTGTTTTTGCTTTGGCGGCCATCGGTATAGAGAACGTGTTCTTGGTAGCGTGCGCAGGGCCATTCAATCTCCGATGCTGTGCTTCGGACTCGACCGCGATCCGAAAAGCCGCGCTTGCCTTGAATGTCCCCACTTCGACGCCTGTGCCGTGTATATGGGCATCCGAGATGGGAGAACGCCATTATCCAAAGTCAGCTATCGGATCACACCTGCGGCCTTGATGCGCCAAAACCGAAGCCTCGAAAACGACATCGACTTGGACACCGTTTACCGGGCAGCGCATTTGCAGGTTTTCGGCACAGACCCCGGCAGCGTCGGGCTTCAGCGCCAGGAACATGAACTGAAACGGGCGGCTAAAAAGCTCAAACTCAAGCCCGAACAATTCATCCTGGTGGCAATGGCTGGGCATGCAATGACCTGGCCGGATCAGGCGTTTACGCTCACGCACCTACTGCGCATGGCCCCGAAGAGGGTCCGTGTGTGGGTTGACGCCTGCCGCACAACTTACGGATCGCTTGACGTGGTGGCCCTCGACAAAATAACGGGCCGCCAGGACAGCGCTTACGATCTGAAGCGTCGCATGCTCCGCTGTGAAAAGATCGCGGGCCACTGGATCATTCAGTTCAAACTCGAAAACGAGGGGACACCGTTTGAGCCTTTCTTTGAGGCCGAGCAGCTCAACTTGGACAGCAGTTGGCTGGCGATTGAGCCTCATTACGAAAGTCGAATCCTCGACAGGAGCCGCCGCCTGTGTGGGCGGCAGGGCGTCAACGAGCTGCTGTACGAAGTAGCTGGAGCCTTCAAGCAGATGAAGCGGCGGCCCAAAATCGCGCTGGCCAGCTTCCACGCCAGGGAGACGATCATGGCTGAAGCGGTGGACAGCGTGCTCTACAAATATCGGCTCAGCGCTGATGACTTACTGCTCAAGCAGGACACCGTAACCGACCCACTTAAGATGTGGTACTGGATTGGCCTGGCCATTCAACACCGCGAAGTTTTTCAGGTTTACACGAGCCGAGAAAAATAAACGAATTTCGACCAACTTTGGAGGTTCTCACCCTCTGCCATGAACGAATCGTACTACTACACGAATGACTTTCAGGATTTGATCCTGGCAGCGCTGTGCCGTAAACCGAGCGAGTTTGCCGCCGTCCATGAATTGCTCCAGCCCGAGTACTTCTTCGGCCTAGAAGCATTCGTTGCGATGGAGCAGCTCAAGGACTTCCACGCCAAGTGGAGAAAGTTCCCCACCTTCATCGAACTGGGGCAGTACGTCGACGACCGGTTCCCGCCCGAGGACAAGCAGAAGGCCAAGGAGGTCCTGGAGTACGTCAAGAAGCTGAGCAAGCTAACCGTCCGCAATGTTCCCTACATCCGCGACCGCGTCGTCCATTTCTGCCGGGAGCGGGCGCTGATGAACGCCATCAAGGAATCCTGGGAGGCCATCAAGACCGGCAAGTGGCCGGACGGTGGATTCGCCCCGGTCTTTGACCAGGCCGTGCGTATCGGCCACAATGTCGAGGACCTCGGATTCTCGTTTTCGGACGACGTGGAGAAAGTCGTCACCGAGCTGACCAGCTCCTACTTCGGTGTCAAGACCGGCTGGCAAAAGCTGGACGAGAACTGGTACAACGGATGGGGACCTGGCTGGCTGGTGGTGCCGCTGGCCCCGCCCAAATCGTATAAATCGACGTTCTGCACCAACCTCGCGCTCAATATGACCGAGGGCGGGGCGGACCGCGCCAACGAGCAGCCGGTCGACGTGCTTTACTACGCCTGCGAAATCAGCGCCCAGCTGACGTTGGCCAGGGCCTACTGTGCGGCCAGCGGACAGGAGATGTCGCTGATGTACCGGGAGCCCAAGAAGTTCATCGCCCAAACCGAAAAGGCGCTCGCCAAGCGCTGGAAACGGGGTGGCGGCGCGATCCTGGCCAAAGGCTTCGCCGCCAAGGAGGCGACGATCGCCGACATCCGGGCGCACGCGCTCCAGGCCGTGGAGTATTACGATTTCCACCCACGGGTCATCTTCATCGACCATGCCGAGACCGTCCGAACCAGCAAGCGGTCCGAACGGGCCAGCGACTGGCGGCAGCAGGCCGACATTTACGCCGAGGCGCGAGCACTGGGAGCGGAGCTGAATGCGACGGTGGTCATGCCCGACCGGTGCAACCGGGACACCGTCGGCAAGCTGCCCAGCATGAAATCGTTTCAAGGAAGTTTCGAGAAGGCCGGTGTCGTGGACGTGGCCATCGGGCTCTGCCAGAGCGACGAGGAGCGGGCCGAAGCAGAGAACAAGGCTGTGGTGCCGATCCGTTACTTCATCTTCCTCAACCGCCACGGCGAGCCCTGCGGCTACTACCTGGGGCAGGTCACCAAGAAGACGATGAGGATGACCCTCGATGAAACTATGAGCTATGCCGCAGCCATGAAGGAGTACGAGGAAGAAGTCTCCCATAAAACGTGGTCCAGCAATCGCCAAAAAGGAGCACCGTCGAGCAAGATGACCGAGGACCCACACGCATGAAGCCCGGCCAGCCGAGGCCAACCGGGCTTCACCCGCCAGCTATGACAGATTGAGGAACGGCGGGCATCAGAAACGTAAACGCTTTTGATTCACCCGTCTACAAGGTTTTTAAGCACAATTCCTGGTTCTATAGGGGCATGGACCAACAGCGCGACTACAGCCAACACGGGGAGCAAGAGATTATCCTCAAAACGCTCGGAGCAGGAAAGCCTGGCAGCACAGGACCCACGCGGCGGCTGCTGGACATAGGAGCTTGGGTGCCGGATACATTCAGCAACACCCGCGCCCTGCTCGACGCGGGATGGGAAGGCGTCCTCGTCGAGCCTTCGCCAGGCCCATTCAAGCAGCTCATCGACCATTACCGCGACAACCCGAAGGTTCTGCTGGTCCAGGCCGTGGTGGGCCTCTACGACGGCTGGGTCGAATTCCACGACAGCGGCGGCGACGCCGTTTCGTCGACCGACATGGCCCACGTTCAGCGCTGGAAAGCGGGCTTCAACGTGCCCTACCGAGCCTTCAACACTTGGGCCATAAGCCCGGCCACCCTGTTTGACCGCCTGGGCTACAACTTTGAGTTCATCAATCTCGACGCCGAGGCAACAAGCGCCAAACTTTTCATGCTACTGCCGTTCCACCGCTTGGACGACCTGCGCTGCGTGTGCGTCGAACACGACAACCGTGGAGACGAGATTCTCCAACGGGCCGGAGAATTCGGTTTCAAACACGTCTGGCACAACAACGAAAACCTGATAATCGCTCGATGAGAACGGTCATAGTCAACTTCGCCAACGAGGCCGGATGGTACCGACGCGGCCAGGACAGGCTGAAGGTTTTGGTTGGCCAACACAGCCCGGAAAGCGACTTCCTTTGCTACACCACCTTTGAGGCTGTCGGCGCACCGCCCCACGACAAGATTCCGTACGGATTCAAGGTCTACGCGCTTTGGAACGCGATGATGCACGGTTACGACATGGCGATTTACTGCGACGCCAGCGTCTACCCCATCAAGTCGATGGAGCCAGTATGGAACCTGATTCAAAAAGACGGCGTGTTTCTGGAGCAACTTGAGCCAAAGCACTCGCTCGGTGCCTGGTCCAGCGACATTTGCCTGGCTAACCTTGGCATCGACCGTGAAGTTGCCTTCGGTATTCCCTGCTTGATCGCTGGATGCGTAGGATTTGACTTTACCAACCAGCGCGCCCGCCAGCTCCTTTCGGACTGGATGCAACGAGCCAATGACGGCACGAGCTTCCAGGGAGCGTGGGTAAACGATCGGCAGCAAGTCAGCTCTGACCTTCGCGTGCTGGGGCACCGGCATGATCAGTCCGTACTCTCAGGGCTGGTTTGGCAGCAGAAATGGCCCAGCCACCCATTTCGGACCTATATTGCCTACCTCAACACAATGGAGATGCCCGAAACGGCGGTCTTCAACATCAACCCAGCATGAACACGGTCGCTCTGCTTGCCTATAACCGACCGCGCTATCTGGAAAACACGCTGAAGCACCTTTCAGCCGCCATAGACGCTGCCCCTGACTGGGAAGTTCTAGTCCGCCTGGAGCACGGCTACGACCCGGAGGTCAAGGAGCTGATAGGCTCTTTCGCGCACGAGTTCACGGCCACAGTCAACACGCGGCCCTTTGGACTTCGCCGGAATGCTTACTGTCTATTGGCCGAAGCGTTCAGCCGCTGGCCCAGCGGGGTCCTTTACCTGGAGGACGACGTGCTTCTTTCGCCGGACGCGCTCGCGCTGTGCTCGGATTACCTGACACGAACCGCACTGCATACGCCAAAGGCGGTCGGCTTGGCTCTGAACAGCATGGACAGCGATCCCTCAAAGCCTAGTGAGGTTTACCTGGATGGCCAAGCCCAGGGCCTGCTCGGCTGCGGATTTTGCTGCACCCCGGAGCAGTGGCACCGATTCTACGCCCGGTACTGGTGGGAAACGACCTGGAGACCGGATGAGTGGGACTGGACCCTTGGCCAACTGATCGGCGACATGGAGCTGGAAATGTGGCGGCCACGGCTAAACCGGGCTCGCAACATCGGAGCCGAAGGAACCAACAGCTCCGGCGCGGTGCCCAAAGGCTACGACGAACATGCGGCAACAGGGCACCACGGACCTTTCGCCTGGGGTAGATAATCTATATGCAGGCATTTGAGCCAAATCTGGAGTACCTTGAAGTCGCGCTGACGTACCTTTGCAACGTCGCCTGCGCAAACTGCTGCGCTCTAAGCCCGCAAGCCCCTCCCAAAGACCGAAAGACCGAGGACATGAATCTGGACGACATCACCAGGTTCATCCACGAAACTGTCCAGGCCAACTACCGGTGGTCGTGGGTCAAGCTCCACGGCGGCGAGCCGACTTTGCACCCGCAGTACAAGGAAATCGTCACGGCGCTGGCCGCCTGGAGAAACGCCAGCAGCCCCGGCACGCGGCTGTCGGTGGTCTCCAACGGGCGCTCACCGGAGCTGGTCAGGTTCGCAATGGAGCATGGTTTTACCGACTTGGTTTCGGTCAAAATCGGCACCAACGCCGCTCCCGACGACAAGGGAAAGCTCGTGCCGCTCCCCTACGTGCCCGTAAACAAGAGCCCGAAGGACCTCGGGGTGCCCGCACCATCCGGCTGCTACATCGCCCAGGACTGCGGCATCGCACTCAATAAACAAGGTTTTTGGCCTTGCGCCCCGGCGGCAGCGGCGGCCCGCGTGTTCGGCTACGACGCCCCAGTCAAGCACGTCCAAGACATAACGGCTGAGCGGCTCAAAACGCTCTATTCACACTGCGATCATTGTGGTTTTGCCCTGGAGGGCGAGCCTCGCGTGGTCGACCAGGTCTACTCGCCGACTTGGAAAAGCCTGATCGACCGCTACAATGAAGATTGATCGCGTTATCCTGACACTCACGGCGAACCCGCTCTATACCGCTTATTGGAACTTCGTGTCCGAGGTTTGGCGGACGAAATACGACATCCTTCCCACCTTGATCTTCTACGGATCGGAGAAGGAACTGGAAGACTGTCGGCTCTCAGCACAGTTCGGCGAAATTCACCGGCTCCATCGCGTCGACTCGGTAACCGTCGACCGGCAGCAGGAATGGGCCTGTACATGGGCGCTTTTCTATGGGGCCACGTTGTTTCCACAAGACCTCTGCATGCTCAGCGGCATCGACCAGGTTCCGCTGAACGGCGCTTTCTTCGACAGCTTCCGCACGAACGAAGTCCGATCGAAGTACACCGTCGGCCTGGCCGACGCCTACTACCCGAATCCCAGCGATCCCAGGGCGACGTTCCCAAGCAGCCACCACGTCGCCACCGGGACTAAATTCAAAGAGGTTTTTGGCCTAAACGGATCGTGGGACGAGGAGGTTGTCAAAGTCTTCAACCGTCGGAACGACTTCAAGACTTCCAACGTCTTTTGGGGACTCGACGAAGAATACTCCTCCGACATCCTGCGCCGCCGGGCGCTATCACCGCATACCGACGTGGTCCTGATGCGTTTCTTTTGGGAGCACTTAAATCCAAACCGGCTCTACCGGGGAAAGGATAAGCTGGCCACCTTTGATTGGGAGGGCATCCGGGCCGGACGCTACAGCGAGTGGCACGGCGACCGGCCTTTCGATCCTCAAAGCCAGCACGTCGCAAAGCTCAAGGAAGCAATTCCCGTTTACAAATGGCAATGATCCACCCCACAGCCATCGTTGAAGAGGGCGCGATTATCGGGGAAAATACCAAGATTTGGCACTGGTGCCACATCTGCGCGGGAGCACGGATCGGCCAAAATTGTTCCTTCGGCCAAAACGTTTACGTTGCCAGCAACGTCGTCATTGGAGACAATGTCCGGGTCCAGAACGGTGTCAGCCTGTACGAGGGGCTGTTCGTCGAGGACTACTGCTTCATCGGGCCGCATGCGGTGTTTACAAACGACCGGAACCCGAGGGCGTGCGGTCCCTGGAAGCTGGAACCTACTTATTTACGGCGGGGCGCTTCAGTCGGCGCGAACGCCACCGTGCTATGTGGGATCGAACTCGGCGAGTTTTGTATGATCGGATGCGGCTCCGTCGCCACACGCGATGTCCCTCCTCGGACATGCGTGAGGGGCAACCCGGCGCGCTTCTCCAAGGTGTTCAGCCTACAAGAGCTAAGGGAAAAGTTTCCGTTCCTGTAGTCCACCCGGACGCCTTTTTCAATTTCATGCCATTTTACGGCATGGTCGCCCAACAGAAGGGCTGGACTCGATTCGTGGAAGTTGGCGTTTACACGGGCACTTCCTATGTCTACCTGCTCAAGCGCCTCAAGGCCAGGGGCACACCGTTCGAGTTTTACGCCGTCGATCTGTGGGACAGCGAGTACACCGAATTTGGCCTTCCCGTAAACGAAGAGCACTACCAGCACTTCCTGAAGCGGCTGCGCTCCGAGGGCGTGGAGGCCGACGCCAAGATCATCCGGGAGACATCCATCAACGCCGCGTTCCAGTTCCCGAGAGCCAGCCTGGACTTTGTTTTCATCGACGCCAATCACGACTACAAGTGGGTCAGCACGGACATCGCCGTTTGGCTGCCAACGATCCGGCCAGGCGGCATGATCGCTGGCCACGACTACGGAGAAGACTGCGGGGTCAAGCAGGCCGTTGACGAGCATTTCGAGGAGGTCTCGGTCATGGGCACGTGCTGGTACCGTTCTATCAAGGCATGAGCGCAAAAACCTGTGTCATAAACTTCGCCAAGGGCAGCTGGTACACCACCGGGCAGCAGCGCCTCGTCGACACGCTGCGGCAGGTCGGATTCACGCACGACATCTTGACCTGGCGCGACGAGTCAGAACTGGAAGGCTGCCCAACCCATCAGGACGCTCCTTACGCGTTTAAGCCCTATGCGCTCAGGGAAGCGGTCAGGCGCGGCTACGAAATCGTCCTGTGGGCTGATGCCTCGGTTTGGGCGATCCGTAACGTCCAGCGCATCTTTGAGCACATCGAGAAGCACGGCCACCTGTTTTTCTACAATGGCTGGTGTGATGTGTGGACCAGCGACGCCTGTATGGAGGCTTTCGGCATGTGCCGGGAGCAGCTGGCCATCACGCCGCACTTGATGGGCATTTGCATGGGCTGGGACATGCGCCGACCTAAGTGCCAGGTATTTCTCGACCGCTGGTTCGAGAAGGCCAACGACGGCGTCAGCTTCCCTGGCTCCTGGACGAACAACAATCAGGAAGTTTCCAAGCATCCGAAGGTCAAGGGGCACCGTCACGACCAAGCTGTCGGCAGCATCCTCGCCTGGCAACTAGGCATGGAGACCGTGATCGCGCACGAGACCTACTTTCAGTACTACTCGAATCCGCAAAACACCACGTTCATGCAAAATCCCAACTTCGACAACATCCACCCCTACATTCTGATGGTGGCGCAAGGAATGTGACATGGGGCTATGTGACTTTACGCAGATTTCGGAGGCCGCGCAGACCCGCATCAGGATGTTCTGCGCACACGCCTTTAACACCTACCAATCGACCGCACAAACCTACCTGCTGACGCGCTATCTGCTTGAGCGGAAAGTGCCCGGAGACTTGGTCGAATGCGGGGTGGCCGCTGGGGCACAGCTCGGGGCAATGGCCCAGGCAGTGGCTGACCTGGGCGCTTACGACCGCCAGCTGCACGGCTACGATTCATTCGACGGCATCCCTCATGCCGGGCCGCACGACGACCAACAGCCTGGCCTTGCCCACTTTTTGATGGATCGGAATTTGCCCCTGGAAACGCGGCTCACGTCGACCGGCATCAGCGGCTGTCCGCTGGACACCGTCAAGGACCTGTGGAAACGGTGGAATTTTAAGGTCAAGATCGAGTGGCACAAAGGATGGTTCCAAGACACGCTTCCATCCTGTACACTGGAATCGATCGCTTTTCTTCGGCTTGACGGTGACCTGTACGAATCGACCTGGTGCTGCCTGGAAAACCTGTACAGTCGCGTGTCGCCGGGCGGCATCATCTTCATCGATGATTGGGGCCTTGGCGGCTGCCAAAAGGCTGTGCGGGAATTCTGGCAGTTTCTGAAGGAAGTCCAACAAGTCCCCGAACCCGAAATCCTCATCGATAAAGGGCTCAAGGACGGCGGCGATTCCATCTACTGGATCAAATGAACATCAAGAAGCACCAACTGGAAGCCCTGCAAAACTTGAACATGCTGGAGAGCACAACCGCCGGGGCCGTTTACATGGACATCTTGGCAAAAGGTCTGCGCCGCATTCCTCGTAGACTTACCCTGGAAACTAAGCTAATCGACGCTATCCAGCAAAATCTGCCGCCTATCATTCGGCACACGATGCCTTTCATCCTGCCCTGATATGCTCCTTTCCATCCTCATCCCTTCTGTTTTCGAGCGCGACCCAAGCGAGCTGTTCAATAAGCTGCTCGCTCAAATCGGGGACGAGCCGGTCGAGCTGCTGGTTCTCACTGACAACCGGCAACGGTCCACAGGGCTCAAGCGCCAGGCGCTGCTCAGCATGTCCAAAGGCCGGTTCATTACCCACATGGATGACGATGACATGGTCTCGGACGACTACATCGGGGAAATTCTTAAGGCCATCAGGGAAAATCCTAACGCGGACGTGATCGTGTTCAACGAGGAAAGCACCCTCAACGGCGAAAACCCGTTCGTCGTCCGGCCCGGCATCGAGTACGACAACGAAGGCGTCCACAAGGAGGATGGCGTGTGGGTGGACATCAAACGCAAGCCGTGGCACTGGTGCGTCTGGCATCGAGGCTTGGCCGTACAGGCTTCCTTTCCCGACGGCTACATCGACGACGACTGGTATTGGGTCCGCGAGCTTTTGCCCAAGGTGAAGCTCCAGCACCGCATCGACAAGGTCCTTCGCTACTACCGTCAAAACTCCAAAACCTCCCTGTCCCAACAGGGCGAACCGACCGTTACCTAGTGAAACTTGCAACTAAAAATGGAACTTGCACCTGACACCTTCGTAGGGCTCGCCGATCCCGAGACCGAGCTTTTTCGTAAACACCTGGCCGGAATGGAGGGCGAGGCCGTGGAAATCGGCTGCCTCGACGGCTTCAGCACCAGCGTCATTCTTGAATGCTCCAACCTGCGTCTAACCAGCATCGATCCCTTCATCCCGGATTCAATGGAGGCCAGCCTCATCGGCCACAAAGACCGCGTGCTGCGAAACGTTTTGCCGTGGAACAGCCGGTTTACCTTGATCGAAGGCTACAGCCAGAACGTTGTGATCACCTGGGACCGCCCGCTGGACTTTCTGTTCCTTGACGGCGACCACATCTTTACAGCAGTGGAGCGCGACTACCAGCAATGGACGCCGCTTCTCAAATCGGGCGCACTGCTGGCAATGCACGATAGCCGGATGGGACGGCCCAACGCGGCCAACTTCCACCCAGGGCCTAGCCAGGTGGCGGCCCGTTACGTTTACGGTGACCCCGCCGCGTGGGAAATCGTCGGCGAGGTTTTCTCCTTAACCTTAGCCAGGAAGAAGTAGGGTATGAAACTGATGTTCGGGTGCGTGGTTTGGAACAAGGTGGACATGATTGCGTGGCTGCTCGACGGCATCAGCCTGGCCGCTCCGCCCAATTCCCACATCGTCTTTTGCTTCGACGCCTGCCAGGACGGCTCGGCCAGGGCCTTCGAGGCGATGACCGAGTTCTGGATTAGCAATCGCGGGCATACGTTCGACTTCATCGAGACCGAAACGGAAGTGCGCGAGGTCGGCGGGCACAATGAGCTGCTCAAGGCTTTCTTCAAGCATGACCCGAGCGAGCTGCTGGTGGTCATCCAGGACGACCAGCACCTGAACGGCCCGCTGGTGGGCCTGGAGGAAGCTTGGAAAGAGCACGGCGAACGCCTGGGCGTTGTCACGGGCCGGGACGGTTACCGCAAGGGCTACGCCGACTTTGTCGGGAGCCCGTGGACCGCGTCCGCTGTTCACCGCAAGCTGGCCATCGGTGAATTCGCTCCGAGGCCATTCCTAAACAGCGGCCCCGTCATCTACCACAAGCGCCTGGTCGAAACGGTCGGCATGCTGGACCAGAACTACCATGCTTTCTACGTGTGGGATGACTACGGGGCCAGGGCCACCAAGCTGGGTTTCGTAAACGGAGCGTTGGGCACCGATCTGACCCACGCCAAGTTCGGGCGCATCATCGACACCACCTTTTACACGTCCGAAATCTCCAAGCGCGACAACACCCGGCTCAACTCACTTCACCCCGGCGTCGTCTTCTGACGCGTGCCATTCCTGCCGCCCGTCAGGGCCTATGCTGATGATGCTGGTTGTGGTGCCGGGCTTCACATAGGAGAGGCCCTGTACGAACACGCTGTTGATCGCGTCGGTATAGATCACCCGGTAACCGGCCTCGATGAAAAGCTTGCGGATGGGCCTAGCCTTCCAGTTGCGTTCCGGCGCTGGGTCCTGCTCGTGGGTTTCGACGATCACCATTTGCGGGTGCCACCGTTTGAGGTCAAAACCGGCCAAAACCTCCAATTCGGCCTGCTCCACGTCGATGATCAGCAGCTCGAAATCAGGCTCGATCTGCTCTTCCTTAAGGATGTCGTCCAGCTTGCGCATTTGGACCCGCACAAACCGCTCCTTGGAGCCGCCCCAATCCACGGCGCTTTTGTCCCACTTCACCGTGGAGCATTCCCCGATTTCGTAAAGCTTGACCTCAGTGGTTCGATCACCGACCGCACATGACAGCACTTTGACGTTGGGCCGGTCCTTGTGGTTGTTGGCGCAGACCTTGGCGAACTCAGGATGGGCCTCGATGTAAAGGCCCTTCCAGCCACACTCAGCCAGAAAGACCGTGTTGCTGTAGCTGGCCCCGTCAAAGGCACCAACCTCAACGAACTGCCCGTTGGTCCGCTGGTAAAAGTACTCGTCGTAAATGCCGCCCAATCCCTTGATTTGGCAGTCCTGTCTTGGCGTAAACGTTTTTGGCATGCGCGTCAGTCGATCTGATTATTGAGAACGACGTTTCCAACGCGCAACAGCTCAAAATCGATGGCCGTGATCCGGTCAGCGGTATTGGCCGGGGTATCCAAGGCCACACGGTTGACCACATCAACACCGTCCACGGACGAAACAACCTCCTCGATACAGGACCGGCTGCTGGTTACGCCAGCCACCTGAACGCCGTACATCGTGCCGCCCACAGTGAGGCCGTCGCTCCAAGCCCGGATCGCGGCGCGAATCTCGCGGCGCTTGGTCTGGCTGTTGTCTCCCTCGTAGCCAACGTAAACGTCGACCACACGCTCGGTGGCATAGCCCGTCACCGGCACGAGCTTCATCGTCAGATCGCCCGGAGCACCGACCAGCCAGAGATTTACCCTGCCTGTGAGCAAGTTGACCGTGGAGCTGTAAATGTAAACACCGTCGACCCGTGTGGTGTTTACGCTCAGGTTACTGCCCAGGAGCAACGCCTCGCCGGGGATCAAACCGGGCACAACAGTCAGCTCATTGCTGCCGAGGAACAGCCTGAAAGACCACGCCTCCAGCGGGAACACCGGGAGCTGCGCCTGGTAGAGGCTGATGTTTGTTCCGTCGGTGGCGCTGTAAACGGGATTTCCCACACCGTCACGCGTCAGTGTGTAAACGTAATCCGGCTGCGGAATCGTAAACAGCTCCGTTGACGTGCTGGGATAAAGGTCGCTGGTCGGCGTGGCCATGTTGACCGTATCGACACCAAAGACCTCATCGAGGCTGCGGACAAAGTTCGAGTAGATGAGCGGCTGGCCTGGCCGAAGCGTATTGACGGTGGCTGTGATGGTATCGTTTACGAGCTGCGCCGTGTCCGTGACACTGAAGCCGCTCAGAACTTTGAAGCGCAGGCTTAGCGGAACCGGCACCGCCGATCCGTCCAAAATCTGCACGTAGTCGGTGCCCACCGCCTTGCCTTGGACGAAGTCCTTCACGGCCTGCTTGAGCTGCGGAGACAGCGACACCAAGCCGCCCGCGCTCCCCGTGGTCCAAGCGTAGATGCTGACTACATTGCCCTCCAGCAGCGCGTTCTCGGTCCTGACCGTGGCCCTGGCGTAGGCCACGCTGCCGTACTGGGCGCTCGTGAAGCCCTGAGTAACCGTCTGATAGTCGTCCAGCGTGACCGCCCGGTCGTTGGTGCGGACGTAATAGGGGATGTTGGTCCGGGCTTCCTCCAGCGTCTCGGCGTCGCGCCCGCCCTGGCCGGGCGACGTGCTGTTGATGACGGTGATGGTGACGGGGCTGGCCGTGCTCTGGATCAGGCCCGTAACGCTGGTACTGATGGCGTTCAGCTCAACGTTGCCGTCGATTCCGCCGCCAACCCGGTAGTCGATGTCCACCGCCGCCTCGGGCGGAATCTGCGCGCCAAAGGAATCGTCGCCAAACTCGATCACCGTCTCGCCCGTGGCGAAGGTCTTGACGACAAACACCTTCGCGTCGCTGTCCTCGGCGGCGATGTTCTGCGTTTCGCTCCACGCCTCATCGTTGACCAAAACCTCAACACTGCCCTGGATGACCGGCGTCCGGCTGAGCTTAACCGCGTAGTTTGGCGTTTCGCCCGCCGGGGACACGTACTGGTCGTTAACGGTTTGGCCTTGAACCAGCAGGATGCGCTTGTCGTAGACCGCAGCGTTCACAACCGACGAAGCCCCGGTATAGGGCTCCGCCAGGACGATACGGTTGTTGCTGACCGCGCCGGGTGCCGCCTCAACGGCGTAGATTGTGTATTCGTCGGCGCTGCCATCGACCTGGAAAGTCTGGCCCGCCTCGACGTACTGGTTGAGGTCAATGGCACTGTCTGTCAGGTCCACGTTGCTGGAGCCGTTGGTCACGACCGCCGTGGTTGCCAGCGTATTCGCGCCCGCGAGGCCGGGAGCGATCTGAACAACAACCTCTTTGGGCGAAAGCTCGCCGGGCTCGATAATGTAGTCTTCAACGACCTCAAAGGGCAGCGCGTTGTCGTCTGCGGTCCGCAAAAGTGTGCCCTTCTGAATGGTCACCGTGGCGGCCTGGACGCTGGTCAACGTCGCTTCACAGGCCACGGTAGCCGGAGTCGGGCCGCGCAGCTGATACCCGTAATTCTGGCCTAGCGCCACGGCGGACTCACGGAGCGTCATCGAGCCGACAAAAAGCTCGCCCGCCACGCGGTTAATCAGAAAAGCGATCGTGGCCGTACACCAGGCCATGATGTCCACCAGGACGATGCCAAAGCTGTTGTTCAGGAAGTCGTTCCAGACAAGCGGCCATCGGCTTCGGACTCGCTGGAGCAGCGCGTCCTTGTGCGACTGGTAGTCGTACTTGAGGTATCGAAGTGTGCTCTCAGTGGCCATAATCTATTCCTCGTCGTCCTCGGGCGGCTCCCAGGTGTCCTCGATGTTGCGCAACAGGTCCTGGTAAGCCTCTTCCTTCATGTCGTCATAGTAGCCGCCAGGCTCCATGAAGTCCTGCTTGCTGCGGTAGGAACAGCCGCCCAGGTACTGGTCGCCCTGATAGGTCCGGTAAGTGAGGGGATCAGTCCAGGTCGCGATCACGTGCGCGGAACACCAGCCCCACTCATTGCCTGCCTCGATCTGGTCCCGAACCCACTCAACGTCTTCGGGTTCGGTGAAGTGCCCTTCAGGCCGGTCATATTCCTCTTCAGCCTCCACATCAAAATCGACCTCGGACATCGGCGGCTGGGGCGGGTTGGTACGCGCAATCCGGCGCAAAATCTCGCGGGGAGATTCGCCTTCGAGGACACGTCCAGCCAGTTCTTTGCCGGTCACGCCTTAACTACGTCCTCTCGCGGCAAGTGCAGAATATGGATGATCTTGTCGGAAAGCACGTCGGGGTCCATTTCACCTTCCACGATGGCCCTCCGCAGCGCAGCCAGATGCTCAAGATTACGGACCGCGTTGCGCAAGTGGCGAAGGTCCGAGGAATCCACGTCGGCCTTCTCCAACAGCTTTTTTAGCGCAGCCGCCTGCAATTCATAGCTCTCGCGAGGCATGCGTTTTAGAACGGCATTACAAGGCAAAGAGGCGGTTCGTCCCGTTGTCCCACGCGATGACCGCCGGGCCGCCGTCCGGGCTGAAGGGCAGACCGGCGGCCTGATCCAGGTAGGCCACAAGGAAACTCGTCGCGACCGTGCCGCTATTAACAGCCAGCACACACGCCTCAACATTCGGGCCGATGGGGACAATCGGGTATGACACGTCGTCGGCATCACACACCCCTAAAGGTGCTACGCGACCGGTCATTGTGCCAGAAACCGCCACGGTTCCTGTGGAGGGAATATCGGCCAGGGTTTGGTGCGCGTCGCTGTAGGTGTAAACGCCAGTGTCTACCAGGATGCAGACGATGGCGTCGTTCGTCCAGCTAAGCTGCTTGGTCGCGAAAAGCTCTTTTGCGTTCGGGTACAGCCGATTCACGCTCTAAATACCGTTCTAACGCAGCGATGAGCGCGCCCGTAGTGATGCCGAGACAGTGCCCGGAGGATTTCTTTCCTTTGCCCGCGATCCGTAACAAGCAAGCAAAGGCCCTGGACTTCATCGGGCGCATGGTCGAACGCGGGTTCAAGGACATCATCGTCAGCGCCCCTACCGGCGTCGGGAAGTCGGCCATCGGGATCGCCGCAGGGCTTTGGGCGGCCCAGGAGCCGTTCCCTGTCGAGGCAGCCAAAGGCGCTTACTATCTTTGCACGCAGAAGATGCTCCAGGACCAACTGGAAAATGACATCACGCGCTACCCGCCGCACTTAAGCCGGGCGGTTTCCATCAAAAGCTCAACCTCCTACGAATGCCGCGCTCACGGTAGCTGCGCCGCCGGGCTCAGCCACCAACCAATTTGCCAAAAATTCCGGGAGCGCCAATGCACGTACAGTAATCAACTGGCCAGGTTTCTGGTTTCGGATTGCGGCATCACCAACTATCCGTGGTTTTTCACGTGCAGAACCTTTAATGAGGATCAGCTCCCCACACGGCGGCTGCTCATCGCCGACGAGTGCCACACGCTGGAGAATCAGCTTCTCCAGTTCGTCGAGGTCGTTGTCGGGCCTGACCAGTTGGAAAAGTACGCCAGAACCGCAGGGCCGGTGCCCAACTTGCGCGACCTGGATGAATTTGGGCAATGGCTGGCCGAAGCCTATTTGCCTGACTTGGAATCCACGCTGGAGAAATTCGGTAAAAACCTGACCAGCGCGCAGGCTCGGGAAAAGCAGGAACTCCAATCACAAGCGGGCAAGGTGCTCAACGCGGTGAAAAGCTTCGTGGAGGACCCCGACAACTGGGTTTTCTGGACCGAGGAAGGGGCATGGACCGGCTACGGAAATCGCACGGCTTTCGCCAAACCGCTCTACGCCGCCGGATTTTTTCAGCAGCTGATCGAAAGTGCCGCCAAGGTCCGCATCTACATGAGCGCCTACCCAGGATCAAAGGATGTCTTCTGCCGGACCCTTGGACTTGACCCCAGCCGGACGGCCATGCTGACCCTGGGCAGCGTGTTCCCTGTGGAACATAGACCCATTTTTATCGCGCCCATAGGCAGCATGGGACGCCGTGAGCAGGAAGCGACATTGCCCAGGCTGCTCAAAGTCCTGGTGAAGATTTTGAACACGCACAAGGACGAAAAAGGCATCATCCACTGCAACAGCTACAAGCTAGGCAAGGCGATTTACGAGCACTTGTCGGCAACCACGGATCGCGTCTTGTTCCCGACCAAAGCGCAGGAACGCGACAACGTTTACAAATTTCATCTGACGAGCCCTCAGCCCACGGTCATCATCAGTCCCTCGTTTACGGAAGGCTTTGACTTCATCGGCGACTCAGCGCGCTGGCAGGTCATCGCCAAGGTGCCCTACCCGTATCTAGGGGACCGGCAGGTCGCCGCCAAACGGGACGTGGACCCGGCCTGGTACGCCATGCGCACGGTTATGACCATCGTCCAGGCGTCCGGTAGAATCTGTCGCAGCGAAGAGGACTACGGAACGACCTACGTGACCGACAGCGATTTCCGCATGCTGTGGAGAGACTACGAAGAGATGTTTCCCGCCTGGTGGCGGGCAGCCCTGAAATGGATACGCCAATGAAAAAAGCCCAAGAACAAATCCGAGAATTCATGCGAAACGCCCACCAGGACGTGCCGGACATGCCCGGCATGCCCAGCCGCGATGTCTGCGCTCTGCGCTGCCGCACGCTTGCTGAAGAGCTGCTGGAGCTGTGCGACGCCCTGGACGTGGACATTCGGATGGAACGAAACCGGGCCAATGGGGTCCGCTTTTACGGCGTGGACGCCAACCCATCGCCCTACGCGTCCGTTCAGCTGGAACCCGAGACAAACCTCCGCGACGCCTACGACGCCGTCCTGGACATCCTCGTTTTCGCCGTCGGCACAGCCATCGCCCTGGGGCTGGAGCTGGAACCTGGCTGGGAAGAGGTCCACCGCTCCAACATGACCAAGTTCATCGACGGGTTCCTGCGGGAGGACGGCAAATGGATGAAAGGGCCAAGCTACGATCCGCCGCGCCTAGCCCCGATTATCCAGGCTCAGATCGCCGAGGCTGAACGCCGACGCAAGGAGAGTAGTTAGGAACAAATGAACAAGATGCTGGCATACCTGTTCGGCGACTCACAGATGGAGGCCGAGCTGGAAGAATGTCGCGAGGCGATGGAGCGAATCTTCGAGCAGGCCGAGGAAAATCCATTGCGGGCCAAGAAAACACCCCTGGCCAAGGCGCTTAAGTCCCTGGGCATCGAGGTCGGCGACGGCCTGGAGCTGGACCCGGAGGGCATGGCATTGCTTTGCAACGACGGTGAAGAGTACCGCAGCCACGTAAACGTTCTTACGCAGCCCGACGCGATGGAGAAGTTGGCAGAGCAGGGCTGGGTGGCCGCTTGCCTGGGCGACCAGGGCATGACTGGAGAACCCACCGACTACCGCATCCGATTCATCGACATCGCTCTCGCCGACACGACCGACGCCGACAAACCCTCGGCTGGGCTGGACGCCGTCATCAAGAAAGGCCGCGAGTTTGCCACCACCCCGATGGAGCCTGACCCGAACAACCCGGTCACCCACCCGGAAGCTCCCTGGAAGAAGACGATGGGCGTCGGCAAACCCAGTGCGGGCACCGGTCCAACCGGCACGCCCAAAGGCTCGGCCCGCAAGGAAGCCAAGGAAATCGTCAGCCGCCTGTTGGTCCAGGAGCAGCACGCTCCCGGCTGCAACTGCGGATTTTGCAAGAACAAGGGACAGATTCAGGCCATCAACCAACGCCGGGCGACCGAAAAGCCCGCCGAGCCTGAAAAGCCGCCAATGCCCGAGAACCTCGCTCGCAGGCGCGGGCGACCCCGCCGGATCGTCGACATGCCGATAGCCGGTATGCCCAAGAAGCACCGAATTCCCAAGCCGCCTGTTTTTGGCCAATGAACCACAGCTACGAAGACTTGGCGGTGGCGCACGCCGCCCCGGAGGCCCAGGAGGTCCTGGAAGCCATCAATCCGGTCGCGATGAGCCGCTGGTACAACCAGATGGATTTCCGGTTGGACAAGCTGGCCAAGAAGTACGAGCAGACCAACCCGGAATACGCCAAGATGATCCGGGATTACTGGATTCAGTGGCGGCTCAAGGCCCAAGACATCAAGGACCAGAACACTGACGCCTACGAGTACCTGATCGGAGCGGCCAACACCGCCGCCCGGCTGGACTGGCCCGATGCGTCCTTTTTCCAAGGGCTGATCACCACCCTGGATTCGGCCAAGACGGAGATTACCAGCTCGCCTACCGCCGCCGGAAACGCGGCCCAAAACGAGCCCTTTATGGGCGGAGCCGGGGCAAGCACGCCACCCCTGGGCACTGATTTCGGTCCAGAAGAGGAAGCGCCTCCGGGTGAAGAATCTCCTGAAGCTGCGCCGGGTGCCGAGGCGGGAGTCGCAGAGCCCACCCCTGCGGCTCCTGCTGCCGCTCCGGGAGAACGAGAACCTGAAACACCAACGAACTTATGACGCCGAACGAACTTGCCGCCAAAATCCTGAACTACCGTCGCGCCTCCGGTCTGGTGATGCCCGGTGCCTTGACCGCCGACATCGGCCCTGACGCTGTCGGTGAAGCCTTGAACCGTGGCTGGATCACGCCGGACACTGAAACCGGTTACCTCATGATCACGACCGAACAGACCCGCATCCACGAGATGCAGGAGCTGGCCGCCGACGTGCCGGAGGAAAAGCCCGCCGAGAAGGCCGAAGGCCAGGCCGAGTCGATCGACCCACGTGACGTGGCCCTTCAGCATGCCTCCCGCCGGTTGAATGAGGTTGCCGCCTATGGCAGTGGCCAGGCCGCTGCTCCGCCTCAGCCCGCCACGCCAGCGACTACGCCCCAGTCGACCAATCCGACTCCAGCTGCCGACAACCAGAAGCTGGTCGTGGGCGAGGACGTGACGGTGGCCGAAGAGGGCAAAGCCTACCAGGCCAAGGTCAAGGCTGTGCGCGACGACGGAACCTACGAGCTGAGCTTTGGCACGGAAAAGCCCGCCGTTGCCCGCGCCTACCGGCCCGAGGAATTGCAGCGGTCGCAAACAGCTTAATGGATGTCCGTAGCGCAGCCCGACAGTTAGCCAGGGCCGTGTTGGAAGCCGACGAGGGCGAAAACCCACGTGACTTCCTCAAAAAGCACGCGCCCCACACGCCTCATCACCAGCGCTACGACAAAGTCCCGCAGGAATACGAGTGGGAACAGATCGGCCTATGCAATTCCGACTACTTTCAGGGACGCGGTACCGCCTTCACTAACTGGGACGATGTTTACGTCGGGGCCGGGGACAACCCGGCGGAAGCCGCTTCTGACGCCCTGGAGCAAGCCGCCTCCTACTGGAAGCTCGACACTGTCGAGGAGATTGAAGACACCGAGCCCAGCGCCCACGACGAAATTGTTCGTCAGCTGGACCAAGAAGCTCAGGGCGAACTGGATCGAGACGACTTCGAGACCGACGAGGAGTACAATGAAGCCGTCCAGGAAAAGGTCGCTGAAATGGTCGAGATGGGCGACTTCAACCTTTATTACTATGTCGCGCTCTACTTGCGCGAGTACAACCCGGATTTGGATTGATGAGCCGCGCTTTCGACATTCTGGAAGCCGAGCTGACGCCCCGCGAGTTTCTGAAGAAGCACGCGCCTCGCTACCCGCACGCCTGGCCCCAGTTTAAGCGCTGGCGCGATTGGGACCGATACGGGGCCAAATTCCGCAGAGGCGAACACCGCAACATCAGGCACCTGTACTGGCCTGCCGAGCGAAAGTACGCGCTGCGCTACCACGAAACCGACATCCTGTCCTATGAGCCGGACGGTACGGTCGAAGTCAACGTGGGCCGGTGGCAGACCGTCACCACCAAGCAGCACCTTAATTCCTTCCTGCCCCACAACTGGTTTGTTTACGGCAGAAACATCAGCGGATGGCACGGCTTCGGTGGCGGGGATTGGCACTGGGCCAACTACCATTGGCCGGATGAAATGCGGGGCAAGATTTGGACGGAGTACAAGCGAAAGCACCCACGCTGGTTCGCTATTCCTTTCGGCAACGGGGACAAGATCAAACCCGACGGCACCTTGGAGTTTCACGGCGGCACCGCCAAGCCCGACGGCACGATTCACCTGGATGGCAAGGATGTGATCACGCCCGAGCGCGCTATTCGGATTCTGACTTACGATCCGCCGCGCCGCTGGCGTCGTGGCATGCGCGACCCCAACCAGATGCTGCTTAATTTGGAGCACTTGGTTCGACTCGGACTGCTGTCCGAAAGCTACCTCGATCGACTTCATTGGCTCAAACGGGTCCAGCGCAAGCATGAGCTGATGGCCGACGCCGAACGCCTCAAGCGGGAAACCGACCCCAAAGCCATCCGCAAGGCCAAACCCTGGAAGTACGCACCGGAACGTCGATGAGACCTGCCGAACAATTGGCCAGGGCAGTCCTGGAGGACGGAGAATCGCCTAAGCGGGTCTTGGGCAAGCTGCCCCGCGTCAACTACCTGCCCGTAGGATGGGAGCTTTCTAGGGGCACCTTAGACACCGACGACTTGATCGACGCTGGGCTCGGTTTGCTCAAGGAGCTTGACCCCGGAGCCGCCTCCGAATACCAAGCGAACTACGACGAGGCCAAGGCACAGGACTGGGACCTGGTCGAAGTTGAGACGGACCTGTACAGTTATATCCAACGCAAGTATTGCCCGCCGTTTACATTTTTGGGCAGCCATCCAGGAAGTACCGCCGACATCGGCGTATGGCCTTGGGAAGACATGGACCTGGAGGGCGCGGAGGCTGAAGGTAAACTTTCGATCGTCAGCGGCGACCCGAACGAACCTCCTAACTTTGACGGCATCCAAACCCGCTACGTTCTCGTGCGCAACGACGACAATGACAAGGCGCTGTGGGACGTACAAAACAGGAGCTTGGTATGGAGCTACTAGCCAAAGAGCTAGCCACCGCCGTCCTGGAGGGCAAGGAAAGCCCGCGAGACTTCATCAAGCGGGTAGCCAAAAGCTACACCGTCATGTCGGACGCGTGGAACGAGATTTGGGACGACTTGGAGGACTGGCAGCAGGTGGCCGCTAGAGAAGCCCAGGTCTCCCTGGAGACCAAAGTCGAACCCGAGACCCACGATGATGCCATGATGCGCGTGTCCAGCGGCAACATGGAATGGGAAATCTACAAGGACGAGGACGAAGCAGAAACAACCGCGCTCCGCTACGTCGAACAGCAGCTCAGGGACGAGCCCGAACTGTTCAACCAAGACTGGCTGCGCAGCCACATCGATACCAAAAGGCTCGACAGCCTTCTTTGGAGCGACTACCGGGATCACAACCTGGAGCAGATGTACGACGACGAGGACGAGTGGGCTGAGTTCCTGCAAAAAGAGGGCTATCTGGATGAGGATGACCTTTGGACCGAGCAGGAAGACGAGGACGGCGATCCCGAGCTTGTGAAGGTCGAAAACTACTCAGAGCTGGTCGACGAAGCCAAGGAAAGCTGGATTAGCTCCCAGGAAGACCGTTTCGACGGTATGGAATACCTGGAGGACATCTACGGCAAGGAGGACGCTGGAAAACAGGCCATCGAACTGGTCGGCATCGACATCGACGCAGCGGCCAAAGAGGCGGTCAGCACAGACGGCTTCGCCCACTTCCTGAATACTTATGACGGCAACTACGATACCCTCCACAGCGGAGCGGTGATCATGAGGGTCAACTGATGTACGAAGAAGCAGTCCAAGCAGCCGGAACCGCCCTGAACCAATCCCAGGTCGGGCGATGCAACCACGTAACCCGCCAATGGGGCGAGATGCAGTGGAAGCCCAGCAAGGTGTCCAGCGGGGCCGACGCCTCGCTCAATGTGGCGGGTAAGCCGGAGGTCAACGTCTACCCCAGTTTCGCCAAGCTGGACCCGGAGCGCCAGCAGGCTGTCCTCGTGCGCGAATTCGGCAAGCTGCTTTTTCGCAAAGCCGGGGACAAGGTCAAGACCCGGTGGGAAAAGAAGCTCTGCCTGCCCCTGGCGGCCCAAATCGACGCCATCCAGGCCGCCGTCTCCAGCCCGGAGCACGAGACCTACAAGGAGCTGGTCTTGAGCTTCAGCACGCTCATGGATCGATTCGTGGCGGCCAACATCGCCAACGCCTTGATCCGGGTCAGCCATGTCCACCGGGCCAACTCACGGAACATCGAGCTGCGGACCTACGGATCGACGATGGATTACTGCAACTGCCGCCGGTACCACCCGCTCGTGCCGTTCGTGACCGCCTACGGCTACGAAGACTTGGCGGACTGTCCGGGTGTGGGGCTGGCGGAAGTTGTGGTGTGGAAAATGCGCCACGTGCGGGAAAAGTCCCTGGCGGAAGCCTTGGAACGGCTGATCGTGGACCTGTTCGACCGGTGCCGCTAACCGGCAAGCAGCTGCGCGGCTAACCGCTTTGCCGCCTGGCGGATGCTTTCCAAAGGCGGATATTTCTCCAGCTGCTCGGGGTCCCACTGGCCGAACCAATTCTTCACGGCCTCTATGGATCGGGCAAACGGTCCCTGAATCTCAGGCATCTCGCTAGTCAACCTCGCCACGATTGTCGGGTAGTCGAAAGCCTGACGGTTTTCACCGTCCCAAAATTGAATCTGCCCTACTTCAAGCTCATGCGCGCCAACTCGGTTAAGCAAGATATGGCCTGCGAGCTTTTTGAGGTTCCGGTCCTGAAAGTTGACCTTGAACAGCCAGAAGACAAAGGGGCCTCTTTCGCAGTTTGAGCCCCACAGGAGGTCGGCGGTGCTCCCGCTGCTGAAATAGCTCTGGAAGCGCGTCATGTTGGAGATACACCAGTTCGGAAAACCGGTCTTCATGGACGCGGCTACCGTCGCTGGAGCGACGACCTTCATGTAGTCGTCCTCATAGAGGACCTCGTCAGAACCGCGTGCGCCGCCGTGGCCCATGAACTGAACGTCCTTCTCGGCCCGCCGCTGCGCGATCTTGCGCTTGAACTGGCTGACCACGCGCAGCAAGTCGTCGATGCTTTGGTACTGATTGAGGTCAGTTTGGAAAGGCGCGGTGGGAAAGAGCTTGTTGTACTGCTGCAACAGCTGCTTGTTGTTCAGGATTTCCAGGAAACCTTTGACCGCTTCGTAAACCTTTTTGTAAACGCCAGCACGGCCAGGCCAGTCCCGGAAGTACCCAAAGATCGGGTATTGGGGATCATTCGACAGGTCTTCGTCGCCGTAGAAGTAAGCTTCCCGGTAGCCAGGCTCGTCCTTGGCCCAGTCCGCCTCAGCCTGCTCCTCGGTCATGGGGTCGATTTGGGCATTGTTGCGGTCGAGCCCCTTCATGCGCTGACCCTTCACGTACTGCTTGGCCAGCTCCAGCGTGCGCTCGCTTGTCTCCATCGCGGGCTTGCCGCCGCCAGCCGCGTAAAGCATCCAATCGAGCAGGTTTTTCTTGCGGCTGGTGTCCAGCTCCAGAAATCGGTCGATGACCTCCGGCGACATGACCGGCCCAGTGCCTTTGCCGGGTACGTCCGTTTCGCGGAGCGTCCCGTCCTCGTTGGCGAGCCGGTACTTGCGCAGTTTGGCGATCGTTGCGGGATCGTACTGCGCTGCCTTGGGCGGTTCGGGTGGCTCTTCCGCCTTCTTTCGTCTTGGCCGTGCCATCACCGTAACTACAGGCGCTTGACGATGCGGCGCGTATCAAACCCGTTGGCCCAGTTGGACACCGCTTTGAGCGACTTGTCAAACACGGCCACGACCTCCTTGCCCTGCTTCTTCGAGTCCCAAGCCCGATTGGCGTCCTTGCGCCCGAAGGCCAGCGGCCACTGGTCGGAAGGCGGCGCATTCATCCGAAGGTGCTCCTTGAGCATCTCCTCACGGATCGCGGCGTAGGTCGTTGTCTTGGGGTCGTTAAAGGCGTTGATGAACGCCTGATCTGCAAGGAACTGGGGCCGACACCGGGCCAGGTTCTCGTTGCTGATGTGGATGGCCAGCCGCCACAAATAAGGCGGCATTGGAATTTTCCAGCACCAGTAGACCACCGGTCCTCTGGAAAGGTAGTTCGTCCAATGCGATTCCGCCGGATAGCTCGGGTTTAGCGAATGGCGCAGGTTGGTCTCGTTGCTCGTACACCACTTGGAAACGCCGTACTTCATGCTGGCCCCGATCGTCAGCGGCGCGACCACCAGAAGCAACGCATCTTCGTAAACGGTGTCGTAGCGCACGTCCAGCAGCACGCGCCGCCAGCGCACGGAATGAAAAGCCTCCTCCAGTTTCTCGACGGTTCCGTAAACGGCGTCGGGCTGGTTGAAACCGCCAAATGACCATTTCGCGTAGATGTCCAGCTCCACGCGATCCGTAATGTCAGCCTCCTCGTTCAGGGCTTTGAGCGCGGGCAGCTGCTGGTGCCAGAACTTGATGGCTTCAACAATCCGATCGTAGCGCTCATTCCAATGACGGAAGAAGCCGTAACCGCCGCCGACCGCCAGGTCCTGGTCGCCCATCAAGAACTCGTGGTAATAGTGGCGCTCCGCGTCAGGCCACGCACAAAGAGCCTGCTCTCTCGTCATGGGCGGATGCTGCTTGCCGTCAACGCCGAAGTAGGGCCGCATGACTTCTTCGAGGTATTCCTTCTTGACGTTGGGACACTGGGCAAGCTGGTCGGACGGGCCAAGGCCGTTCCACATATCGTGCATCTTCTGCATCAGGACCTGTCCGCCGCCCGCCTGAAAAATCATCCATTCCAGGTATTTGGCGCTTCCGCTTGGATCGTGCGCGAGAAAAGTCTCCAGGGCGGCCTTTTCCATGATAGGGCCGAGTCCCAGGCTCTCGGACTTCACGTCCGTTTCAACGTCGAGACGATACTTCCTGACGACATCCGCAATGCGCCCCATACGCGCTTAAGAACACGGAAACGGGAGGAATGGTCAACGTAAATCTTAAACGATCGTGCCCGTTCTTACCAGTATGCAGCTACCTATCATCGGCATCGATCCTGGGACAACCGAAAGTGCTTACGTCCTTTGGGACGGCTCCAAAGTACTGGAAGCTGAAATTTATCCCAACGCGGACCTGCATGCGAAACTTTGCCAGGGCGAAGATAATGGGCCGCCGCTCTACATCGAGATGATCGCCAGCTACGGCATGCCGGTCGGCAAGGAGGTTTTTGAAACGGTGCTTTGGATCGGGCGGTTTGTTGAGGTCTGGAACGTCCTGCAAAATCCGTGGCACCTGGTCTTTCGCAAACCGGTCTGTGTCCATCACTGCGGCGTGGCCAGGGCCAAGGACCCCAACATCCGCCGCGCCCTGCTCGACAAGTACGGCGAGGTCGGAACCAAGAAAAAACCCGGCCCGTTATACGGCATCCGCAAGGATTTGTGGAGCGCCCTGGCAGTGGCCTCCTTTGCAGTGGAAACCAAGCTTGAATGCAGCTGCCGCATTGAATCCGGTTCTTAAGGCTATGGACCAGAAACATGCCATGCCACTGCAAACGGTCACCAGCAAGCACCTTCCAACCAGCAAAGGTCTTGTAGAAACCCTGTACCTTGAAGCTGAACGGCTTTTTCACGAACAGTCATCCACCGCGACCAAAGTGCTGCGCACCAGGACGACACAGCCCATTATGCGAAAGGACCTGGAAAAAGGGCACATTGCTATCGCCGCGACGGTGACTGATGAAGAGACTGGTCTGTACATTCAGCTTACGGGCCTCACCGACGCCAAAAAGAATCTCGTTGAAGGCCCGTTCCTGACTTTTGGCCGCGTTTACGTGATCGAGACGAAAAACCCGCAGCTCAGCAACACGGCCCTGCGCATCTTCGGCTAAGGAACGACATGCTGCGCTGGCTTGAGCTGCGGCATGCCGCTGGGCGTCAAATGCCGGATATTCAAAAGCTGAAGCACTTGTCCGATCCTTTCGACTTGAAAATCGTCAGGCTTCCGCAGCAGGGCGTACGGGCCTTCGTCTAAGGCGCGTTCCAGAAGCGGGCTGTCCAGATGCCCGGTCATGAGGACAACCGGAGTTTCCTTGCCGACCCAAGGCATAAGATCAAGGGCGCTTTGTTCACCCAAATGAAGGTCCAGGAAAACTGCTCTGAAATTGTGGGCGGCCAACGCCGCCCTTGCCTCCTCGACACCGTCGGCCTCCACTACAGCCAGGCCGAAGTTCTCGGCTAGGCGACGGAACAGTCGTCTCACCGCAGCGTCATCGTCTACTACGAGCACAGGCGTTGGCGCTGCCCATCGCCGGGCCAGGTCAAGCGCTGTCATGGGAACCAGTGATCGAATATCTCTTTCAGGGCTACAGGCACGATGATGGCCAGGATCACGGCGATGACCGCCCACTTGCTGCTCAGGTTCGCTTTCCATTTTTCAACCTTGCCGAGCCGAATGTCCCCATCCCGGATCGCCAGCCGGTGCTCCAATACCGCGCCGATCAAGAAGGTGTTTTGCTGCTCCATCTTGGACAGCGTCTCGACAAGATAGCGCTCTGAGTCCGTCAGCCGCCCTAGAAGGTGAGCTGGGATCGTGCTCTTAAAGTCCGGCACAGTCAGTTCCTTGTACCGGGAATCCTGGACTTCGTCTGCCATCACACTACTTACGGGCCGCGCTTCGGGTCTGCTGCTGTCTTCGTGCTTAAAGATTATTGTTGACAGGCTAAGTATATCGTGTATAATGATTTACGCTATGATAGTCATTGGATCGAAAAAACTGCGGGCCGTGAAGAAGCGGCATAACGGGAAGCTGGTGCCAGTCTTTGACGAGCGCGACCAGCCGGTTACCAGGCTCGTCGCCAGCGAGGTCGTTCGCGTCACCCGCGAGCCCCTGGGCGGCTGCTATGGCCGGGACAAACGCCGAAGGTTGGTGGTTGCGCTCCGCGACGGCGACCTGTTGGAGCTTCGCCCGGAGGGAACTCGCCAAGCCAGCAGCATGAAGCTCTCTGACGTTTACGCCTACATGCTTCGGTGCGCGGCCAACATTCGTGTCCTGGAACGAGCGCGTAAACGAAAAGCCAGCAAATCGCGCCAGCGCGAAAGCGCCCGCATGCGCCGCGCCGAAAAGCGGCTCTTTGGCAAATGAGATACCGCGTCACAGCTCCCAAGATGAAGGTGCGCGGCTTCGTGGCTCCGAAGGACACGCTGCTTGTCGACTACAATGAGCGCACGGTGCGCCTACCCTGGAGGACTGTGCGACCCCTGATTGCCTGCGCCTTTGTCCACGTGAAGCGCGAAGCGCTGCGGCAGCACGGCCCGGAATATGTGCGACGCCAGCAGCGCTGGCCCCATGTGTTACGGATCGGAAAGTCCTCAAGAAGCTGGTGGGGCCGCGCCTGCGGCTATCATGCCAAAGTCTTCATCGGAAATCTCCACGAAGAGCCCGTTTTGCAGCGGTACCCTCGCTTCAAGGAAATGCCGGAATTCTGGATCAACAACTGGCGTGAGCAGCTGGTCGGGCTGACGGCGCACGAGCTTTGGCACCGCTGGAGCCCCGCGCCCAACGGCAAGGCCCAGGAGTACGACTGCGAGCTTGTCGAGTGGGACGCCGTCGACCGATGGCGTTCTTTGAATGGAAACCATGAAGCCAATCGCTAAAGGCTACGTGCTCTCAGTCGGCAGCAAGAGCTTCTGGTGCCGCCTCAAGATGTGTGACACCCAGGACGAGGTCGAGGCGCAGGTCGCCATCGCCAAGCTGCCGGAGCGCGAGCGGCGGCTACTGACCGTGGGTGCCTACCTGCAACTGCTTAAGGGAGGCACCTGGCGGTTCTTGCGGCTAAAACCGTGGACTCAGCGCGAAATACGGGAAGCGAAACAAAGGGCCAGGGAGACGGCCCGAGCGCTGGGATTCGCGACTTGACTTCGGTTAAATCATTGCAATTGTAAGGAATATCGTGAAATTGCCTAACGGAACGTCCATTGAAGTAATCCCGGACGGTGTCCTGATCGAGGAAACCTACAAGCTAGATTACGAGAGCCTCGTGGCCCTGATCGAGCTGGTCCTGACAACCAATCCTTTGATGACTGACGATCCACGAATCAAATTCGTAAACGCCATGCGCGAGGCCATCGTTGTGAGCAATCGGCGCGGCTCTTATGTCCGCCTGGATTTACTGCGACGACTTGCTTCATACAAACCCCACCGACGACATCATGGACAAACCATATCCTAGCTGGGTGTGCGCGGAATGCGCCCACGAAGCCCGAGGCCGCTTTAGCCAACTCAACACATCCACCATGCACGAAGGCACGTGCGGTGTGTGCGGCCAAGCCAAGACTGTGACAGAACCACGAGACTACGGCTACCCGGACTTCACCCGCGTTTACACGCGGTTAGCCAACGAGGCGCGTTCTAGTCAGCATGGACAATCCAAAGCTGCTGACGAACGTGCGGGAACTGCGCCTCAATAGCGCCCGGCATGCAACTGTCGCCACCAACGGCTGCTTCGACATCCTCCACCCAGGCCACGTCCACTTCCTTCAGGAGGCCCGTAAACTTGGGATGCAGCTGGTGGTCGGTATCAACGACGACCGGTCGGTCAGGATGCTCAAGGGGCCGGACCGCCCGATTTTTCCAGCCGCTCTGCGCGCCTTCGTGGTGGCCGGACTTGAATGCGTCGACTGGGTGTATGTCTTTCGCGGTAAACGCGCCACGCGCTTTCTGGATACGGTTTGCCCGGCCATTTGGGTCAAGGGCGACGACTACAACATCGACACGGTGGACAAAGGGGAGCGCGACGTGGTCCTCAAGAATGGCGGCGAAATCCGCTTCATCCCGCTCATGACCGGTTTCAGCACAACCAGGATTTTGAAGCTGCTGTAGCTCAACGGCAGAGCAGGGAGCTTTAACCTCCCGTGTTGCGGGTTCAACTCCCGCCAGCAGCGCCAGCTTGACAAAGACAGCCTGATAGCTTAAGGATCATCCCAGTGAAATTCACGTAAGTATCCGACCGTTCCCCGTCCCCGATCCCCTCGGGTGACGTGTCTTCCGACTTCACGTAAATCCCCGACCCCGTCCTCCGTCTGTACGCCGTCGTGCGTACCGACCTGGGTATGGCTCCAGGCAAGATCGCCTCGCAGGCAGGACATGCCTACCTCGGCGCGTATTTGGCCACTGAGGGCTCGGAGGCGGCCAGGGCCTATGCCCAGGACCTCCCCGGCACCAAAGTCTGCCTGGGAGCCTCCCTGCAACGCCTGCTGAAGACCAGGGATGCCCTGGCCGAGGCGGGCGTGCCCCACTTCCTGGTAGTCGACAGCGGCTGCCCCGATTTCTTTGAAGGCCGTCCCACGATCACCGCCCTTGGGTTCGGTCCTTCATTGAAGCACGAAGTCCAACACATCACCCGGCGGTTGAACCTCCTATGACACACGAAGAACGCATGGAAAAGTTCGGGACGTGGCCAAGCCCGCCCTTCACCGACAAAACCTCCTACCTGGCATGGACGGCCCAGTGGAAGCAGGAGTACGCCGAGCTGTCCCGGCGCATCCGGGATAAGAAGCTCGCCCGCCGCATCGAGCAAAGCATTGCGGATCGCGCCCAGGCCAAGGCCGGGCTCAGTCCAGGCTTTCACTGGAATCTGCCCGATTCCAAGAAACAGGCCATCAACGCCTTTTGCCACGAGCTGAGGCGGGATTACCCCGACGCAGTCCAGAAAGCCCTGGGCCGCGCCGAACAGGACAAGGACTGGCTGTTCCAGCTCCAGGACAAGGCTCGGCACATGCTTTACGACCGCCAACGGGCCAAGGCCACGAGCTGGGAAATGGCTCAGCATGTCAAACGGGCTCAGGCGGTTGTTGGTTCACAAAATTCTTAAAAAAGGTTTTGACTTCGGCAGGGCCAGGGCTTACTTTGACCCTGCTATGACAAACGAACCTATCACCCTCACCGTGGTCGACCCCGCGTCGATTCTCGGAGCCAATCCGTTTACACGCGAGCAGATGCAGACAGCCTTCGGCAAGGTCTGCAACCCCAAAGACTGGAAAGCCAGCATCAACGCCGTCATCGACGAAGCCGACCGTGACCTTGTCCAGCGGGCCATCAGCTACATGACGGCCACCGACTGCTCGTTCAGCCCAGCCAAACCCGGCAAGCTGCGCGTGCGCTCCATCGGCTACCGCAGGGGACCGGCGGGAGACCATTGACATGCTGACCGCCCGCCAGATCGATGCCGCTGTGCTCCGCTTCGTGCAGGAGCACACGCGCATTGAGACCGACAGCCCGGCCTACCGGGCACTGGTCGCCCTGGTGACCGATTTGCTGGAGAAAGATCGTGAGGCCCGCGAGGCCCGGAACCAACCGACAACCCCTAACCGTGCCTCGCCATGATCGCAGAACTTGAACACCGAACCATAACCCTCGACGAAATCGACGAATTCCTGCGCTCCCGCAGGATTCGGCACTGCTCCTTCAACGTCGCCCCGCGCTACACGTGCGGATCACCAGCGGCGGTCGACCTGAAAACCTTTCACCGCTTCGCCAACGAGGAGCTTGAGTTCCACGCCATCGCCAAGACCGGCGTATGGGGCGTGCCCAAGCAGCGCGAGGCCGAAGAGGACGACCTTGCCTGCATCGCCTACATCCAATGGGAGGCCAAGAACCGCGTCTGGCGGCACGACTTCCTGACCGGCGTCACGCTCAACCGGCGCTACAAGCACGCCTGGGAAGGCATGCCCAAGGCCCCGAGCTTCGAGCGGTGCGAGGAAGCTGTCCGGTTCGCCCGGCGGCGCGGCTACGCGTACGTTTACGGCAGCCTGGAAGGCCATGAGCTGCGCTACACGCCGACCAACGACAAGGCGGGCCAGGTCCTTTACTGGGAAAATCCAGCCCTATGAAACTGACAAAGAAATGGTTCAGCCACGTTGATAGCCGCGCCTCCATGAGGATTTGGAATATGCTTCAGCGTCTTTACGCAAGCGCTGATGAAACCATTGATATAGCAACCGTCGAGTTCGCCGAACGCGTTAAAAGAGACATCGAAAGCGGCTATCTGTACCCCCGGAAGGGCGCTTTGAGGCTATTTCATAACTTCGGATTGGTAAGCTACCGAGAGCTGTGCAAGGCTGTAGGCGTCACACCGTTGCGCCCCTGCCGCATGCCGCGCACCGTGCGCTTGCAGATACCCAAGGACAAGCTGGTCCTAAACCGCTGGTACATTGGCCGGGGCAGGAACGCTAACGTGGCGCTCTGGACCAAGATCGGGGATCGGCTGACGTTTCTCACGATTGCGCCCAAGTTCAACCAAATGGTCATCAAGGACGAAGGCTATTACCATGAGGACCCGCAGTGCGGTGGCTGCTTCCAGCCCTTTGCCCTCGTCGAGGAGGGCACCGTCGTAGAGCCGGTCGGCAGCAAGCCGGGCTGGGACAGCCACTACGCCAAAACCATGAGAATCCCATGAACCGAAAAGAACGCTACTTCCGTGCGCTGACCCTGTGGCTGGCTGACCAGCAGTGCCACTTGCGGCCCTTCACACGCAAATACCAGCGGCGCTACCGCGCCTACATAGCCCTGTCATGAAAAGGAAAACCGTCAAGGCCCGCGACTGCTCAATCATCGCGATGTGCGACGGGCGCAACGAGACCAAGCACTCAAAGGTCATCATGCGCGGCAGGGTGATGCAGTACGTCGGCATCGGCTGGGTCGACGAAGGCCCGGCCAGCCCGCAAGACACGCGCAAATACCCCGTCGTGGAGGACGCATGAGATACCGCGCCCGAATCATCATCCAGGGATCGACCGACCAGCTGCTCTACGGCAAGCACGCCCAGCGCCTGTTGGAGCGGGCGATCAAGGTCCTCACGGCACATAAGCCAGGCTTCGCCAGCCTTGAGCCCAAGCGCATCGACATCGCCGAGGCCCAGGAATCACTTTTGCAGGCTACCATTTGGCCGGTAATCCGCACGGTCCACTACGAAGACATCCCCAAAGACCAGCACGAATGGAGAAAGAAATGAAGAAAGCCCTCTGCATCCTGCTCTTGGCCCTGACCGGTTGCACGACCGTTTACAACAACGGCGATTGCAATAAGCTCAGCTGGCTCAACGTCAATCCCCGCCAGTGGGTTCTGAACAACACCCCGTACGACCTGCGCGTCCTCCAGGATGGCGTCGCCATCGCCAAGAAACTGGAGCCCGGTCAGCAGGTCCCCGTCACGCCGCGCCTTTTGGAGGAGCGCATCGTGGTGACGATCACCGCCCACGAACGCGAGACTGGAGCGCTGATCGGCAGCGACACCTGGACCTTCCGTGGCTGGAACCCCGAGGTCTGGCAGGTCAACGAAGTCTACCGGACGCAGCAGTCCCGCTAGGGCACGATCTGGATGCCCGACACGAAGAAGTTGTCGCGATTGGTGATCGTGATTCCGGTATAGAGGCCGACCCTGCCTTCCTGAAGATTGGTCTCCGTCGCCGTCATGCGCACCATTTCCTTGCCCTGGAGCTTGGGCGGCGGCGTAAACGTCAGCATCTGACCATTGGTCGTCACGCACCAGGGAGCCGTCGCGTTGGTGTAGGTCACCCAGTTCGTCGAGAGGAGGGACATGTCGAAGGTCAGCGGCACACCGGGCCGCGTTTCCCGGTACTCCCAGCGGATCGTGTTTGAATTGTCGCTCTCAAGCCCGTGGGTGTTGTACGCCGTGCAGTAGGCCGCGTAAACCATGGTGTCCGACAAGTTGGTGATCGTGCAACGGCTGACCTCGGTCCAGACGCCGTTGGTCTCCGCGTAGGGCACATCGATCTTACGCAATCCGTAAACGTCGACCTTATTCGTCCATTGGCCCAAGTAGATGAAGGTTCCGATGACCCCGTCGCCGCCGGTACCGGCGACCGGCGGCCCCGTGTCGCTAGGGTCCCAGGCAACCGTGACTTTTCGGTCGTCCGCTGCGAAGACCTGGCCGACGCAAACTGAGGCGGCCAGGACCAGTCCCAAAATAGCGTGCCTGATCTTCATGCGTGCTCCAGCATCATAACTACCGGCCTTCCCACCAGCATAGCCGAACCGGGGTGGCTAGCGGAAATCCAGTACGCCCAAATCGCGTTCAGAGGGCCGTAAGTAGCTTCGTCGGTGCTCGCGAACGAAGCGGATGAGTTGTTTCCCGCGTAGCCGGTCGAACCAATGTCGTAAATCCCGTACCGATACATCTGCCCGTTTTGATTCGTCCAAGCTGAGAAGCTGTAGCTCGCGTTCTTTTCAAAACACGTCAGCTCGCTTTTTCTGGCCGAGTCTGGAACGTCGCCCGCGTAGCTGTACTTGTAGCCCCAGCTTGCCTGCCAGGTTGTTCCACCAGCCTTATTCACTGTCATGGCCAGCGCGGTCGCTGACGGGTAAGAATTGGCGTCGTAGGCGAAGCCAATGTCGTAATTTCCCATGTGAACGCTGCCGCCGCCAATGCCGTCAACGACCGCTCCGTTCTGGAACCGCGTTGCCCAGGCTGTCCAGGTCCATCCGTAATTGGCGCTTGTCGTCGGGTAGGTGCTGGGGTTGGTAAGCCCGGTAAGCGTTTGCGCGCTGACGCCCGTGGTCATGCCAAAACCGAAGCGCGGCGTGGCCTCGTTGAACTGGTCTCCCGCGTAATTGCTGAAGCCCACGCCAAATCTGCAACCGGTCATGTTGCCCGTGGTGGGTCCGCCGGTAATCGCCACCGGAACCGTAACCGCCAGCGCCTCCCAGCTCGGAACTGGGTCAAGCAGCCACTTAAAGCCCTTGCCGCTCTCCAGGCGAATCACGCCACGAGTTTCAAAGCCGAACGTAGCTTGTTCAAATTGAGTGGCCATTATGACTTCTTAATTCCAGCGATCACATCCACTTCCATAGACATTGTCCAGGAATGGCACCCAAGCACCACCGAATCCAGGTTGCCGTACGTTGCTTCGTTGATGCTGACTGTTGAATTGACGGCAGCGACTAGGCCGTAAGTGCCCGTGAGGGCGGCATTAAGCGTTGTCCAGTCCGGCTCCTCCAGGACCGCCTTGATATTGGCCTCGGTGTAGTCGTTGTCCTGGTAGGAACCGAAGCCCCACGGGCCGACCACGCTGAACGTCCAGGGCGTCGATTTGACAAACCGTAAGAAGATAAGCGTTCGTCTTGCTGGCTCACAGTTGATGTAATTGGTGACGGAGGAGATGTAGGCTGGGACACTGTTTTCGACCTTGTAAACCGTAATGGCGGGCGTCCAATAAAAATGGCTGGCAGCGCTTGTGGCCTGAGAGATTTGACCAGACCCGGAAGTCTGAACTTGGATGCCAAGGTAATGGTTCGTGGACGCGTTGTTCCAGTGCGAGTTCGTGCCGGACATGAGGCCAAACAGAAACTGGAACGGCGCATTGGCGGAATTTCGCAGGTAGGCTTGGCTGGTGCTGGGACCCAAGGTTTCAAGATTCCTTGCCGGTGCCCACGTCCAGAGCACAGCCATCCACAGCTCGTTGAACGGGTAATGGTCACTGCCAATCGTGCGGGTGACAGCGGCCTGAGACAGCTTGAGGTACTTGCGCGTCGGTCCCTCGGCGACCACTTTGCTGCCGACTTCGCGCTTCCAGATGAGGCTGCTAGACATATTATGGGTATGCGGTTGGCCCCGAGGACGACAGCCCTTCGGCGCTGCTCATGCTGCCCAGCGGCGTACCGTGGGCGTAGGCCATGTCGTCCGTCGCGATGACATGGGACTGGTAGATATTTTCGATCGCGGCCCAGTTTCCGTCCCAACCACTGCCGCCGATAAGCGTCTCGGCACCCGTGTCGTTGCCCTCGAACGTGTCGCTGAATCCAGCGAATCCCTCGATATAGCCACCCGGAGGCCCCGGCGGTGGGTAAATCTTGGGCGGCTGACGGTACGACGGAAGCGGCAGGTAAAACTCGAACTGGGAAACGTAAAATCCAGCCCAAATCATCCAGGGCTGAAGCGACGCCAATTGCGGATAAGTCATTTCTGGCCCGTTAGCCACCGCGACCGTTCCGCCGTTGCTGTCCCAATATACGCCCGCCGGAACAATGGCGGGCCGCCCGATGCTAGTGGATCGCGGCCTGCGCCAGGCTCCGACCTGGGTCAGTGTGCCTTGGCTGGCGAAGTAGAACCATGAGGTTCCCGCTCCGTAGAAAGTTTCTCCCACCCCGTAGCTCTGACCTTGATAAACCACTGAGCCCGTGGACACGACGTACTGCCGATTTTCGACAATCTCGGTGACAGGCTCCAACTCGCGCAGGCGCGGCTCCGCCGATTCCATGAAGGCCATCCACCGCTCCGAAGCGGCTGTATCCCACACGCTGCCCGTGGACATGAAGGCTGGGATCGTGCCGCTTTCGACGGCCAGGGCCATGTTTTCATTAAAGGACTGCTGGGCGCTGGTCATCGCCCGCGTCAGGCAGTCGTTACGGTATCGCTCGAAACCTGCGACATTGGGCGTCGGACTTGCCGTGCCGAAGGTGGCCACGTCAAAGCGCAGGAACCGAATCGGCAGCTCCGGGTCCTTCTCGTAATTGAGCAGCATCGTGGCCGGGGTAGTCTCGATAACCTGGAAGTCCCAACTGACCACGTCGTAAACGCCGTCGACCCCGTGAACGTCACAGACCGAAACCGATCCGGCCATCGTGCCAAGCATGCGGTAGCGGCCCTCGGTGGTCGCGTCGCTGCGGAACCGAATGTTGCGGATGTGCAGGTCCCCGCCACCGCCCGTCCATTCGACGCCGAAGCTTTGCTTGCCTCCCGTTGGCTGAATTACAAACGGGCGGCTGGTCACTAGCTCGCCGTTGGTAAGCGGAAAGCCGTCCTGATCGTTGAAGTAAAATGGCGTGGTGTCGTCGAAGACCAACGCACCGTCCAGGTCGGCCTTGATCTTGAAGCCGCTCGTGCTACCGCTCAAATTGGTGTAGTCGAACTCCACGGTCCACTGCGTCGCCGGAAGCCCGATGTCGTAGGAAACCTTGCTCGGAGCACCGAACGTAACGCCGCCCAGCGTGCCGTAAACACCCTCGACGTTCTGGCCGCCGGGCATCTCCACGGTCGAATTGGGCTGGACCATAGCCGCGACTTTGACGCTGGCATAGCCGACGTTCGCCTGGGCGTTACTGTCGTCGAAGAAATTGACGGTGCCCTGACCTGGCACGGTCATCGACGCGCCTGTGTTCTGAATCGTAAAGCCTTGAACCTGGAAGCTGGCCGTATTCTCGATCGACAGACTATCGGTCAGCGTGCCGCCACTGGGAATAATGCGGCCCGCCTTCTGCCTCCAGTATTGGCCGTCCTTGCGCTCCGGCACCTGGGCCAAAGTAGCCAACGTCTGCCCCGAGAAAACGCCCGGAATCGACAGGGCAACCAGCTGCGGCACGTGAACCGCTGTTCCTCCTTCGGGAATCCACTGGAGCGTGCGCTCGGCCACGTCGTAGACCAGGCGGTTGCGCCCGGCCAGGTAGGGCGGCGCGATCCAGATGCGCTGGTTGGGCTCGGAAACCGTTTCCCAGGCCCACGGGCTCGTCCAGGGCACGTCCGTCGTGCTGCCGACACCCGCCTTGACCCGATAGATCGTGCCCTCGTAGTAGATTTCGTCGCCCTCCCGATACGAGTAGCCCGCCACGAATACGGGCTCGACCAGGCTGTAAGTTTCGACCTCGCGGCTGTCGGCACCGTAAACGGCCATGTAGACCCGATTGGCGTAGGCAAACGGATCGCGAAGAAGCACGCAGAGCTGCGCCACGTACCCGGCAAGCTGGTTGTCCCGGTCGGTCAGGTTTTTGTCCGGGTCCTCAAACAGGCCGCGTCCAAGCGGCAGCGCTGTACTGATGTCTTTGCGCTGCGCCGAGCCGTACCCGGTCGCCCAGGCCGTCACGCCGGGGATTTCCGAGCCGCTGCTGGTGATGGGCGGCGGCACAAAGAGATTTGCGCAGGCGTTGTAAAGGGTCTCGTAAACGAGCAGATCACGCCCTACTAGGTCTTTGTCCGTGCTGAGCGCATCCCTGGGAACGGAGGCGTTGGTGACGTGGACCACCTTGCTGAGCAGCCCCTGCGCAGACGCTTGCTCGTTGTAGGTGATGTGGCCGATTTGCGGCCCCTGCATGATCGGGCGGAGCGCAGAGGCATTCCACACGTCCGCCACTTCCAGACTGACCTCGACCACGGCAGCTGCGTTGCGGGTGTCCAGCCACGCCAGCTCCCGGTCCCGCCGCTGGTACTCCAGGGCATTGAACGGGCCGGTGCTACCGGGCTCAGTAAGCGTGCCCGAATAGGTTCCCGATGAATCCATCGGAGCCAACGCGGATTCCCAGGTCACCGAATCCCGCAGGACAACCAGCAGGGCGGCTTCGAGCTGTGACGGTACTGGTGGATAGGGCGCTGGCATATCAACTGAAAATCTTCACGCTGCCGGTCACGGCAATGGCCATGTCCACGTTGTTCGTGTGGTTTCGGACGGTTACCTGATAAGTGCCCGGAGCCGTGATCAACACCGGCTCGTAGGGATTCCAGGTCGCCGACCCAACATTCTCCAGGTTGACCGAGCCAATCATGCCGGTGGCCATTCCAGCAAACTGAAGGCCGACGCTGGCGATCCCGTTGACGGTGACCTCGCTGAAAGGCTTCACCCCTGGGGTTAAGATTTTGATAATGTGCAGTGTCAGAGACCGAAGCTCCAGCGTCTGGTTCAACGCCAGCGGCAGCCGACAGATCACAAGCGAGTTCTCGCGCTTCAGCTCCGTTTGCGCCAGCGCAACCGGTAGCGTCCGCACCGTCTCGAAATAGCTCTCTGAAACGTATCGGCTCATGCTTGTCCCCATCCAAAAATCATCTGGCCTTTGTTGATGGCACGCATTTCCAGTTGGCGTCTCAGCATCTCGAAGGCGGACCGGGCCTGCTCGTATGTCGGCACGTCCTTTTCGGGGTTGGTGCAGAAGGTCTTGGTCCAAGCCCCAATCGGCGGAAGAGCCTGGTCCACGTCGATCAGCTGAATGTAGACCTGGTCCACGTCCCCAATTCCGATGACGGTCTGCTTCACAAACAAATCCCGAAATACCGCTGGAGGTTTGATCTTGAGCTTAATCCTGGCGTGGGCTTGGGCACCATCACCGCGCCAGTTGATAAAAAGCCCCGGAAAGTCGTAGCGAACGGTGATCAGATCGTACTGCTGCGTCCATCCCCAGCCTTCCAAATTCTTCTGAACATGCTCGGCGACGCGCTCCCGCGAAAACTTGCTGAAGAAAGCTCGTGGGTCGGATTCGGCGGCGTACCAGCCAATGAACCGACCGTCATGCGTGGCCTTTACCCAGCGCCATTCAGTGGCTAGCTCATCCATTTCATTTTCGGCCAGGTTGTTGGGGTCATCGTAAGCCTTAACCAACACCGGCCCCTGAATCTCCTGGCCCTGAGAACGCCCGCGATAAAGAGCCCGCATTGCGTTGTCGAACTCTTGAACCGCTTTCTGATCTTGGCCCGTTGCGCCCGGCACCCCGCCACCGCGAGTGACACGCAGGGGCTCACCGCCCAACCGCTCGTAAAAGAATTGGCCGTCCCGCTGGCATCGCCTGGCATTGTCGCCGGACAGCTCATGTTCGGTGAACGCCCAAAGCTCGGCGCTGTAATGCGCCCGGCTCAGGAAAGCTTTGACGGGTCGATCAGGCACCGATCAGCTCCAGGCGAATGTGTCCGGTTAGAACCAGCGTGAAATCGATCGACGTGCTCGTCGGAATTGTCACGCCCGAAACAGCTTGCATGTTGTTGGCCACGAGAATCGAGTACGTTCCGGCCTCGCTGTAGAGCGCCGATACGGTGCTCGTTGTCGTGGAGCCAATATCGTCGAGATAAAGTGAATCGAGCGCACCACTGCCGCCCGGAACACCCGAGACGTAGTCCTTGCGCAGAACGACGTAGGCCAGCCCCAGGTTCGGGATGACCTTATTGCCAGGCTCGATGTCGCCCACATCCACATTCGCCTCCGACAACTGGAATGTCATGTGGCGGATCGATAGCCGCTGCTGACCGCTGATTTTAACGCTGGCGGCGATCAGCCAGTCGCCCTGCCTGACCTTCGTGGCGGGCAGGGCAATGGGCAGCTCGATAACCGATTTCAGCTTGTTCTCAGTCAGTAATCCCATATCGCTTGCTCCTGGCTCAGACGCTCAACAGACCTTCCCTGGCCAACCGAGCCTTAGTGGGCACTCGGATAGTCGCACCCGGCGTGGCTCCGACCACCGGATCGAGAATTCCGTTTACACGCGCAATCACCCACCACAGATCGGGAACGCCGTAAAAGCTCTGCGAAATCAAATCGAGGCGGTAGCGCGCTCCCACCGGCACCTTGTAGGTTACATCCGTCGGGTCGGGCACGATCACGTCCTGCAACATCCCGAACACGACGATGTTCTGCCCGTCCGCCGTCGCCGGATAGGCGGGAGTCTTGGCCCACATCGAATAAGGTGGAAGCTGTACGCGGTCAGCCATACCTTAATTACTTCAGCCGGTGCTCCTTGACGGTTCGATAGGTTCTCGACGGTAGCGGAATCTCCATGATGGCCTGGCCACCGGCTTGCAAAGCCAGCGCCTCCTCGGTGGTGTAGCCGTGGATACTCGGCACAGCCTGAGTCAGCAAGGTCGTGCGCTCGTCGCTGTTGACGGCGTTAAAGTAGGCTCCGGCGCAGGCGTCGGTTGTGTCCTTCGAGCCGGTTGCCGGATGGTCAAACTTCTTGTCACCTTCCATCAACTGCTCCGCCTCATCCAGCATCTCATCCTGGCGATAGAGCCGGATTCGCAAGTCCTCAAATCCGGTCCGCCAGGCGGTGTAGGCCGCCTTGTCCTTATCCAACGACTGCTTGTCGACCTTAAAGCCAGCAGCCTCAAGCGTTTGCAGAGGCATTTCCGACTGAAACCAGTCTGCGGTGATCAGCCCGAAGCGGAAGCCGCACATGTCCCGGAGCCAGAAGAAAAATCGGCAAATCTTGTCGAAATTGATGCCTTTGACCTGCCCTGCGCAGATCGTAAGGATGAAGTCGTACTCGACAATCAGGCGGTACTCGTCGAAAGGCTCGCCGTCCCGGATCACGCCTTCGACCTTTTTGCCGCCAACCAAGTGGCAGACCGAGATGCCTGCCTTGCTGACCGTGGCCAAGTCCAAATGAACGTAGCGCAGCCGGTTCGGGTGCCGCTTGGGCTGAACCTTCGACTGAACGCGGGTCAGGAAGGTCGAATGAACCATGTAGTCCCACAGGTTCAGGTTGTCCTCTACCGAAATGGGCAAAAGACGCTGCTGGCCCTTGACGGGGTTGACTACGCCCTCCATTTCCGAAATCTCGATGCAGCGCTCCACATCGATCATTGAGGAGAACAACCGGTGGCTGCCACCGGTCGAAATGCCTGAAACCGACTGAAGATTTACCCGAGGATTGCGCCGAAAGTCTGCGAAGTACATCTCCGGCACCAGCTCTGTTTTGGCTCCCTTGGGCGGGTCCTCGTGCGGCCCTTCCTCGGGAATCGGCTCGCCATTCTCGAAGTACCAGCCGCGCATGATCGACGGCTCCTGATTCTTAAGCCCGTAGGAGACTCGAAACCAGCGCTTGCCCAGTTTCAGCTCGTGCCGCTTGATTCTGTAAACGGGCTCCCGGTAAACGGCCTGGGTCGACGGGCTGCCAGCCTTTTCAATGTCCTTGATAACCGTTTCCGTAAACGATGACTCGTCACTTGCCGAGGAAGCGATCAGCGAAATGGCGGGCAGAAAGCCCTCGATCTTCTGAAACCGGTTGCTGATACGGGTCCGCACCTGATCGTAAAGCGAGTAGGCTCGCTCATCCGGGTCCTGCTCCAAACGGAAGTTCCCCTCGTCCAGGCCCACGCCCAGGACGTTCCGTCCTAAGACGTGCCACCCCTTGGAACCCGCCGTCAGGAAGATGTTGTTGCGGAACGGGACGATTGACTTGGAGTACTCCATCTCCGGGTCAAAGCGCAGCTCCTCCAGGAAATAGGGGCTGGCCGTCATGAAGTTGATGGCATCCCCAAAGGCGGTCTGCCGCACGGTTTCTCGTGTGACCGACAGAATGTTGTAGATGATGTTCGAGCCACGGGCCAGGCCGAAGAAGTTCTGCGGGTTACGCAGCAGCGTGGTGACCGTGATTCGGTAGAGCAGGATCGCCACCATGATCCAGGTTTTGCCGATACCAAGCGATCCCGTGATCACGGCGTTATGAATCCTGGAATCGATGTTGAAATCCCTGGTCAGGACCTGCGCCCAGCGCGGGTAGATGCCGATGTTCTCCTCGCTGGGCCGCAGCGTTTTTCCCAGGTAATAGTCGTCGTTGATGTACTGTTCCATCAACGGTGGGTTGTGGAGAAAGTCAAAGCGCTTGGATTCCTTCTCCTTAACGGACTCGGTGCGCTTGAGCGTGGCCAGCTCGTCCCAAAGCCATTCGCGCTCGGTCTCGTTCAGCGCCTCCAACAGCTTGTCAACGTCCTCGCCCGCGAAACCAAGCTCCAAAACGCGATCGATCCGCTGCTGCCGGGACAGCCGACGAGGCTTAGATCGCGTACTTGTGTTGCTGGAGGCCATTTAACCGTACAATCCAACTTGCCACAGGGTAACCTGACCGGCTCAAGTAATAACGGGTCGGGAAGTACTTCCGCGTGATACGTCGCTCCTTGCGCAGCTTCTCCACGGCACGAAGGCGGCGCACATGGTCCGGCCATTCCTCCAGGTCCAGCCCTGGATTTTGGTAAACGAAGACCAGGACCTGAGCCTCGCTTTGGCCGATCCGTAAGCTTTCTGGCACCTTAAAAAGGCTCGCCTGGCTCTGGCTGGTACGCCGGGGCGTCCTGGCTGAAGTCCTCCTCGTCGGCGAATTCTCTTTCTTCGCCCGGCTCGAAGTTCCGGTATTGGTCTCTGCTGTTTTCGGCATGGCTCAAAATTCGGATGTTCCAGATGTGGTAGCCCTTGCTGTCGTCGATCCGGTCAACCGTGTAGGAATCGGGTTCCTTGCCTTTGTTTTCGAGGTAACCGGTCTTTCGACAAAATTCCCGCCACTCGCTGAGCGTAATGGTAAACGGCATGCCGCGCTGCTTGGCGCGTTGGCGCATCGCGTTAAGGGCGTAGGTCTCGGGGTGTCGCTCCTTGAGCATTCGTGATCGGCATTTCCAGCAATGCCGCAGGAGGCGGCCCGTATTGTTGACCGCCCGCTCATTGCGACACCACTTCGTTGCGCACTTGCTCTTTTTGGTCCTGGCCTTGGGCGCTTTTCTGGTTCGCTTCTTGCGCCTGTAAAAGCTCACGCATTGCTAGAACCGACTCCTCCGCCCAGTCGAGCATGGCCGGGCTTTTGGGGTGCTTCAGGTACCAGCCGAGCGTGATTTTGCCCTCCTTCATCATGACCTGGCCGATGTTGACGAGCGTCCAGAATTCAGGGTCCGGCCATACGCCGGTCAGCAAAACGACCTTGGCCAGTCCCATTGAACACTGGAACGCGAAGATGCCGGTCAGCAGTGCCTGAACCATGCTCGCGGACTCGGCCTTAACACGGTCCTGCGCGATCACCAAAACGTCGGGACTGGCGTAGCTCAGGAACTTGCGCATCGACGGCTCGTGCTGCAACTCAGTGTCGTCAGGCACGATGGGGTCGTGGTAGCCCTTCTCTTTCAACGCGGTCACCAGGCGCGGCACGAGCGTCGGCGCGCCGATGACCGCCACGATTGGCGGCTGCGTGCTCATGCCTTACAGAACGGATTACGTGACGGAGCGCCACCGCCTGGCGGACCAGCACGGCTGGCGAATCACTCGGGGAGCCTGAAACGCTCGAAGGGGAAATTGTTTACGCGGCGTGCGATAAAGCCCGCTCAAATCACGGCAGCGCATTTCTGCCGCATGGATCAGCTTATAGATTTCGTCCGTCGACGCATACCTGTCCACGTAACGCAGCAAATAGAAACCCGGCAGGAACTCGGGAGCAGTGTGCTCGGAATTTGAAATCGAGTAGTAATAGGTGCTGTCCGTGGAATCGCTGACCGGAGTAAAACTGCTCAGCGTCGCGATCATTTTTTCGTAAACAGTTTTGTCCTAGCCCGAAAGATCAGCTTGCGCACAATCTCGCGGCCCTGCGGCGTCATCTTCTCAAACGTCTTGGTAATGACCGTGCGATCCGAAGTCTGATGGAGGTTGTAGTCGATACGCGTGGCTGCCTCTTCCGGCGCGACGGTCGGGGCACCTTCGCGAAGCTCGTTTAGAATCTGCATGGCTTGCTCCTTGATTTCGGACTGGGCCAGGCGCTTGAAGACAAGGGCCTCGGCGGGCGTCAAGTCGCCACGGCGGAAAGCCCGATTCAGGAACCGATCTGCGTGGGCGTCGTTCTCCAGCCACCGCAAAAGCTTCTTAGCTCGGTACCGGCGGTAATGGGTGTAAACAAGCGTGTCAAGCTGGTCCTGGCCGCTGGTGGCGTGGGCAATCAACGGCGTCAGCTCCGCGACGGGCCGCCCCTCATCGATGGCCTTCAGGACTTCCTGGAGGCTGATAATTTCGGGATCGAGCGGGTCGGCTTCAGGCGGATTCTCGATTTCGTCGAGGAGCTGCCGGTTGATGACGTTGGCCACGACATCCTCGGCACTGCGGGGAATGTTGGGCTCACCGGGCTGAGCTACCGGTAGCCTGGCCGGAAGATTAACGTTCTGCGCTTCTGGCAGCGCTTCTTGCGGCGGCGCTTGCTCGGCTTGAACCGGAGCGCCTTGAACTTCTCTTGGCCGTCTAGCCTTCTTTCGTCGGGCGGGCACAAAGCATAGAACAGATTAACCGTAAAGGTTCTGCACTACTTTCGGTGCCTCGGCGGGCGGCTGGCCTTCCTGCTGCTTGCCCTCCTGGAGCTTGCGCAAGCGCTCAGCCTCTTGCTTGGCCGCGCTTTCGTCCATTGTGCCGGTCATCCGCTCGCTGCCCTGTACGACCACGAATTTTCCATCGTCAGGATGCTTCATTCTGTTTACCTTATTTCGTTTCTCCAACCGGTTCAACTTATTGCTGCGCCGACGGCGGTATCACGCTGCCCACGTTGGTAATCGCGCCAGACGGAAAACCATCGGGGAAACTCGTGCGCCACGCATCGTCCTGGAAAGTGAAATCGGGCTCCTCGTAACGGCCCAGGCGCAACGGAGGCCGCTGCGGCGAGCCGGGCTGCTGGAAGTCCTGGAGCGTATCGTCCCGCAGGTCCAGCAGGCCGTTGTAAACGTCGAGTGCATCTTCGGCCTTGATCTTGGCCGCGTCCGAAAGCACGCGTCCGCTGTTTCGCACGAAGTTCTCTCCAAAGTTGGCCAGCTCGCTCACGATGTTGACCTGGCTCATGTTGGAGAGAAAGCCGCCCACGGCACCGATCGCCGCACATACGCTGTTCAAGCAGCGGATGTAGTCCTCACCGTACGGGTAATTGACCTTCTGCTGATAGTCGTTGAGCATGGCCTGAACCTTGTTCATTCTGATCCAGGGATGCTTCAGGATGTCCCGCGCCAGGAGCGCGTAGGCCGCATTTACGCGGCTTCTCAGCGCGTTGAGGTCCTCGGTCGTGGCCGGTGGCAGGTTCAGGAAAGGACAGTTGACCTGAAGCGCCGTGTAAACGTCGAGGTCGATGTCGATGACCGGCACCAGCTCATCGAGGCTGGCGGGCAGGGCGTTGGAGATGTCGCCCAGCTGCTCCAACAGCTCAGTCAGGCGCTGAAGCGCGGCAAATTTCTTGTTCAGCGAGGCGATGACGGACATCTGCCACGCGACCAGTGCCTGTAAAATGCCACAAGGGTTCGCTGCCATGTCTACTTCCAGAAGAACGGCTTCACGTAAAAGTGACCAGGATGCGCCATGATCAGCCGTCTCTCATTGTGCAACCGTGTGAACCGCTGAGCCTGCTCCTCGCTAAAGTGCTGAAAATAGGCTTTGAGCTGCGGGCCGCTCCAGGCTCGACCATCCTGGCATACAGGGCACTTGCGGCCATCCTCCATTTTGCCCGAGCCACGGCACATGCTGCAAACACCTGTGCCCATTGTTCTTACATAGACCTTGTAGCTCTTGTCGGTCGGGATAATTTGCTCGCCCGACTCGGCCATCTCCAGGAACTCGTCCGGGTGAAGGCACCCGCAGAATGAGCAAAAGCGGTGGCCGTCGCGGGCTTCCCATGAGTCCACGTTTTCTGCCTTCTTCCAAGGCCCTACTTCCTGCATTCGCCTTGGGCAAGTCTGTGCCTCGCCGCTCACGTATGTACCTACAGATGGACCCTACACTCCACTATCACCCGCCGCGCATCAGCGAGGCTGAAGACCTCGCTGCCGACTTCGTTGAACAGGTCATCGGACGGCATGATTGGATGAACAACTGGCCGGTCTGGAAAGGCAAAAATCCCGACTACCGGGAGCGCATCCGGTCGTGGCTCGAAGCGCTTGGTGAAAACCTAGACCCCGAGGAACTGATCCAGGCGATCGAGCGCATGAAGCTGCTGACGCCAGGAAAGTGGAAATGAGCCGTGCGCGCACCATCCTGGAGGCTGAGTCCGCTCGGGACAAAATCAAGCGCTTTAGCCAGGCGGCCCGCCGCGCCAGGCGGCCCGTAAGCGCCGAGGTCGCCCAGCCCAACACGCCCGCTTCGGACTTGATGCCCGAAGTCATGCACATCGTCACCTTCGACGATGGCAGCACCATGCGCCTCATGGCCGCCGATCCGCCGGACGCGATCAAAAAGGCTTACGCTCAAAAATGAGCCGGGCACGCGACATCATTGAGGCTGAGAGCCCGCGATCCATTATCAAGCGGCTGCCGCGTCTGCTGCCACCTGGCGGAGAAGGCTACTATCTGGCGATCCGTAAGCCGCCGATGATGGACGATGACCAGACCGAATACGTGCCCGTCGGCATTGGGGACGACGGCTCGGTGTTCCCACAAGACGGCGAGTACGGTTTGCTCAACGATGTGGAAGACGCTTTAGGCTTCGAGCAGACCTTCCAGCGGTATCCCAACCATCCCGACTTGCTGGATTTCACGGATGAGGAAGAGCAGGTCATCGCCGACGAAATGCACAGGTACACCTCAAAAATGTATCCCAACGCCAGCAAAGGCCAGCGAAGCGGTAGGGTGGACGGCGTAGCCGGGCCTCGTGAATGGCGCATCGTGCTCTGGCCGCGTGAGCAGACCAGGCCCAAAGTCGTCGAGGCCGTGAATCCTCGTGAGTTTTTCAAGCGCAAGACTGAATGGACCGGGCGGCGCATCGATCTGCCATCCGGCGGCTCTTTTTGGGAGAAAAAGGACAAGGTCTGGTACGACATATCCGGCGAAAAGCCAATCCCGCTGGGCGACATTTATGACCTGATGAGCATGATGTCGCGGCTTCTCCCGAAGGAGCAGTTCGTAAACATCTTTGCGCCGCTACTGCCGCCCAGGCCCCAACAGGAGGCGGTGTCGGCCCGCGACCTTCTGAAAAAGCACTTTGTCCTGCGCGAAGTCGCCGTCATCGGCAGGCGGTGGTTTCGCCGAACCTATGGCAACACCTACAACACGGCGGACATTTATGTAAACGGCGAGTTGGTTCACACGCTCCCGATGGCCGGAGGCTACGGCGACCACTACCTGACCCGCGCCTTCGACTGGCTGCGCCACAGGGGCTACCTTCCGCCAGAGACCCGCGAAGAAGCGCCGTGGCGGCTGGCGCAAAAGATGGGCTTCAAGCTGGACTACTACGCCCACGACGTAAAGCGGGAGCGCGACCTATGAGCCGGGCACGGGCTATCATCGACGGATTGGCCGGGGAATCGCCCAGGGACTTGCTCAAGCACAAGTTTCGCAATCCACGGTTTTTCCTGGTCGGTGTGGCTGAAGGCACTCCCTATTACTGGACCTACGGCATACCCCACTGGTATTGGGGCCGTGGAACGCCGGACAATGGGTCGACACGAGATTACAAGGACGCCAAGAGCATTGCCCACAATCTCTTAGGCAAGCCGCTTGGCTACCCAAGGCTTATAGGCCCTTCTGTAAACAAAATCTTTCTCGTCAGCTCAACCGGACATGGCGTCGGGGAAATCAGCGATGTCGTAGAGGCCGAAACGCCCCGTGAGTTTCTCAAAAAGCACGCCCCGCACGTGCCCGAAATGCCCGAAGAATTCTTCGAGCAATACTTGGAGACAGCCATCTGGAGCAGCAACAACGACGCCGTTGACCCTGAAGGCCACGGCCACCCACTGGACCGTGATTACGACACCGGGGACTTCACCGACGCGGCCCGAGAGACGCTCCGGGCTGAATGCGAAGACTTCTGGAAGAAAAACTGGCGGGACATCGAAGGCGATCCGTCACGGGCCGGGCACGACTTCTGGCTAACCCGCAACGGCCACGGCGCTGGCTTTTGGGATGGCGATTTCACGGACGATGAAGAGGCGGGCGAGCGGCTCACGGCAGCTGCTCATTCCTACGGCGAAATCTACATCAGCCCGACGGAAGACGGCACCCAGCTCGAAGTCATGTAGGCCAGAGCTTCTTCGGGCACGTTTCCGTCGCCAGCTTGGCCTTGCAGTAAGCGATGCACTTACAGTGGTGGCAGTAGAAATCCCGGAATTCCCCGCACGTGTTGAGCTTGCAGGTGCCGTAGCGGCTCATGTGCGTGTCCTTCTTGACGACCTTCATTCCCGACGCGATCCACTTCGTCATGGATTCGGCAAAATGCGCCAAAACTTGCGGCCAGGTTAACGGTTCCAGTTCTTGGATAGTGTTACCGCAGCAATTGGCGAAGGCCGGTGGCGACGGGGCTTCGCGCACGGACGCGTATTGGGCTCCCTGGATCGGCGGAAACTTGTAGATCGGGCAGCCCTCCGGCGAGCTGGACGCATGGCCCTTAAGGCAGACGTTGGCCCAGTGCTCACACTGCTGGCAGTGCTTGCCGAGTCGATCGTAGAAAACGTCTCGCGGTATCATTTAACCTATGTACAAGCCCGTATTCGCCAGTTCAGCAATGCAAGCTCTGGTAGCCACCTGCAACCAGATTGCTGCCAGCGGCATTCCCATCCTGCTCTGCGGCGAGACCGGAACGGGCAAGGAAGTCGTTGCACGCCATATCCATGAGAACAGCCCTCGGCGCAAACAGCCGATGATCTGTGTCAACTGCGCGGCATTGCCCAAAGACCTCGTCGAGAGCGAGCTGTTCGGCGCGGCCCGTGGTGCCTACACTGGGGCCAGCAACGACCGCACGGGCCTGATCGGGGCAGCGGATGGCGGCACCCTCTTCCTGGACGAGCTGAGCGAAATGCCGCTGGGAGCACAGTCAAAGCTGCTGCGGGTCCTTCAGGAAAGGAAAGTCCGACGCGTCGGGAGCACCAAGGAGGACGCCATTAACTTTCGGCTGATTTGCGCCGTGAGCAACCTGCCAGAAATGCTGCTCGAACAAAAACGTTTACGTCCTGACCTTTACTACCGCATCGGTGCCGTCACGCTTTTTCTGCCCCGGCTGCGCAATCGAAGAAATGACATTCTGCCCCTGGCCGAAACGTTTCTCAATTGGTACGCTAAGGAACAGGCTGTTACCGAACCCGTCTACCTCGGTAAGGAAGCCAAGGAAGCTCTACTGGCTTACGAATGGCCTGGCAACGTCCGGCAGTTGGAGAACGAAATACAACGCGTGCTGGCTTTGGGCTACCGACACTCCCTACCGCCCGACGGATTCAGCCCTCCGGTCGCCCAGGCTGCCCTCGACAAAACGGCGCAGGAAAAGGCGGAACAGGGCCATACACTGGGGCCGATTGAGCTGGCGGAGCGCAGGCTTATCATCGAGGCCATCCAAGGCTGCCACGGCAACATCAAGCACGCAGCGCAGCGGCTGCGGATCGGGCGACAAACGCTTTACAACAAGATCAGGCAGTACAGCCTCGCCGATGAATTGAACCGAACAGACCGTAAACGAAAATCCCCTGCGGATGAGCCACCCGCAGGGGAGGATGAAGGTTCAGTTGAAATCCCTAGCCAGAAGGAGGCTGGGCCGGTGTGTCAGCCGCCTGCCGAGACTTCACCGCTTGGTTGACGACCTCGCGAACGAAGACGGCCAGAGCGCCCGCTTGCGCAGCATCCACCCATCCCAGGTCAGCCGTGCCCAGGGCATTCAGCCCATAGCCCAAAGCCATGCCGATGAAGGGTGTGACGCTTGGTAGCAGAAGCTTCGGAATCTTGGGAACCGCCCACTTGATCCCCTGAACGATCAGCGGGGAAACAACAGCGATGCCCAGGACCCAAAACTCCTGCGTGCTTTTAGGCAGCTCGGCGAGTGGGGTCTCGTCCTGCGCGAATAGGAGCACGGGAAGAGTCAACACGCAAAAAACCGCCCATTTCAGTGCTTTTGTCGTATTCATAGTTTTTCGACGGCGATAGTCGCCACCCTAAATACAAGGGGCGGCCCAAACAAGAAGGCCGCCCCTTGGTACCTATGGCCAGCTAAAGCCTTATGGCGAGATTAAGCCCGCCTCTTTGGCCTGGGTCAGTCCCATCGAGACGCCGTCGGCCAGAGTCTGCAAAATGGCGTACAGGTACTGGTCCTCGGCGATGTCTGCCTGAACGCGATCCGCCACCGCCGCATTGTACAGGGCCAGCATGGTGTTGATGCCGACCTGGGCCGCAAGCTTGGCGTCCTGGCTTTGCAGGGCGGCCAGGTTCAGTTTTATCAGGGCGTCGTTGACCACCGTTGGGTCAATCTGCCGCTGGCCTACCAGGTCCTGCAAGACCTGCTCCGCCAGGACAAAAGCCGTGGCAGCCTGGGCTTCCTGGCGAATGCCGATCAAGACACCCGTCGCGATAGCGGGCTTGATCGCGGCCTGAACTTTCTCAGTGCGCACAGGATCAAAGACCACTTCACCCGTGTCCGGGTTGGTAGTCCGGCATCCCGTCGTAAACGAAATCGCTGATACTGCGACAATCAGCGCCAGTAGGGTCGAAGCTAGTTTTGTCTTCATACGCCCCTAACTACACTGGCCCGCTAGGACACCTTGTAAACGGCTACGTCCGAAACCTCGACCGACCAGGTTGTCCTATTCCAGTCGATCCAGACACCGTTAAAATAGCCGTTGGCCGCCTCATCCAAGGCGTGGGCAATAGCAGTTCTGGACTGGTAGCCCGAGAAATTACCGCTCAAAGCGGGAATGCTGCCCGGATCAGTTTCCATGCCCAGGAAAAACTCGGACTCACTCAAGTCGATCACTGCCGGTGCCGCACTTCCCGGATAGCACATGTCGCAGGTGAAGTTGGGGCTTCCTTTTTGAATTTGGAGCCACAGACAGCTTCGGCCATCCTGCGGCGACGCCGAAAGCGCCGTGCCCGCCGAAAGTGATCCCGACCCTGTGGTGATCGTGCTTCCCACCTTGTCCGCCAAAAGAATGCCACCGCCGCCTACCGTTATCGCGTACTCAGAACCGGACAACCCAGGAGTCATCGTGGTGGCATTGCTCAAAATGCCAAACATGTGGGAAACGTTCGTGTAGCTGAAAATCTCGTACTGGGCATTCGCGCAGATGCCAAAACCAAACCTGGGCGTGCCCGACAGGCTGCCTGTGTACGTGCCAAGATTAAACGCGTAGCGGATGCCCACACGGATTTTGGTCCAGTCGGTTCCGATCGACATGGGCCGGGACAGCCCGGCAGTTTGGAGCCGCACGTTCTGGTCCGTCGACCCGCCGATAATCCTTTCTGTAATCGCAATCATGTCAGTACCTTTTGTGTACGTAGATGTCGAAAATCCTCATCCTGGGCATCTGCCAATTCCAGTACAGGCAGACCGAATCCAGCGGCCCGTAGGTGCTTTCGTCGATGGTGGGCGTTCCAGCTGAATTGGACCTTTGATAGCCGCTATCCCAAGTAGGCGCGTTCTCGATGTCGGTCTCGCACATAACCGACACCTGTTGGGCCGTCTTCGTGTCGCCATTAGAATAAGCGTTGGGTATCGCGTACTTCAAACTCCAGGTGGGACTGCCCTTGGTAATCTGCACGAAAATCGCGCAGGCCAGGCCCTCCGTGGCGGTAAAACCGGCGCTTGCCGCAGAAATGCTACCGCCGTAGCTGGTTCTGGTCCATCCGATCTGCGTCGCGATCAGCATTCCGCCAGGACCTACGGTGTAGCCTCGGTCGCTTTCGGACGTGCCCGCGTTTCCCCAGGTGTTTAGGAAACTGATGGCCCCGCAAAAGTGATTGATGCCGTCATCAACCACCGCCTGGCCACCGGAGCAAAGGCCCACCTGCCACCTGGGGATCGCCGTGGCTGTTCCAAAGTTCATGTTCGTCACCGCGTCGCCGTAACTGACCCAGCCACCATCAATCCTAAAGCGAACCCCGATCATAAGCTGCTGCCAGTCGCTGCCCCAGGGCAACTGTCGGGCTACGCTGGAGGAACGCAGAACCAGGGCCTCCGATGAAATCGAAACCACGTCTTCTCTTGCCAGAAAGGTTAGGCTCATATCGCAAACCTGGCTTTGAGTTCTTTCACCACGTCTCCGCGCTCCGAAGGTGAAAGCACGTGGTCGTAAACGCGGACATGGGCCATTTTGCCAAGCCAGGCGTAGTAGGTGGGGCCGGAAGCCACCCCAGCTCCAAGGACGTAGGTCCCTGTCACCGATGCCGTCACGTCCAAGGTCTGAGTGGTATTGTAGGCCAACTCGGTGCCGTTCAGTTCAACCTGCACCCGGTAGCCGCTATGGCGGACATTGTACACCAGCCATTGATTCAGCGGCGTAGTCGGGTTGAACGAGAACCGCGTCGCCGACCACATGTTCTCATAGATGTTGCCGTCGGAGAACGGTGTGTGGCTGGAAGGTGTGTTCTGGCTGAAATTGGCCCAAGCACCGACATTTGGTCCAGCAGGCGGCGGGTCTGCGTCCGCTCGCACGACCAGGAATGCCTCGACGCTGCCACGGTCCTGAACGAACTGCTGGCGATAAAGCCGGTTCTCGGAGAATGTCCCGAACGAAAGCACGGGGTAGCCGTTGAGGGCGTTGTTCCAGTCGATGACCGGGCCGCCGCCCGCAGTGTACTCGTAGAAGTGATTGCCCGATCCTGAAAAATCCAACCAGACGGCGGCGGTGCCCGACAGGCTGCCGGAGAAAGCTGAGCCAGAATCCAGGAGCAGAATTGGGCTTAAGGACGGGTAGGTGCCCTCACCAACCGCCCAGGTACCGGCCCACGCGCCTCCGGCGGCCAGCGGCACGGTACCGGCTCCCATCTGCTCAATCTCAACGCCGCCAAACGTGCCGCTGCTCGTTCCATAGCTGGAAAAGTCATCATGGGCGCTGTAATCTCTGTCCACGGCGTACCAGGTGCCGCTAAATCCGTCGACCGCGTTAAACTCAGTGCCCGCGTACTCCTGGAAGACGGTGCCCGCTCCGTAATTCCACCGGTCCTCGCCGACGAAATAGCTGTCGCTGTGCTGGCCATACCAAGTCCCTTCAAAACCAATGCCCAGCTGATCCAGGCTGCTTGTGCCCTTGTCCTGGCCCAAGGTTCCGGTTGTGTATTCCCAGCCCTCCCAGGCTTGGATGCCCTCCGAAGACGGCGAGGCGTACCAAGTGCCCGCAAAATTCTGGCCGCCGTAGGGAAACGGATTGTTTACGGCGTAGTAGTCAATCGCGTAGTCGGAGAAAGGCTCCCAACCGTCGGGCGGCGGCCCCGCCTCTCCGGCGTAGGCCAGGTACGGCAGATCAAACCACGTGAAATTGACGTTTACGGTCATCGCTGCTTCGCATAAACCGCCACCACGTCCGTCGGCAGCGTGCCGTAGGCGGTGAAGCTCGCAACCGAAACCTTATTGGCCGCCTGAGTGCCTGGAGCGGTGCCGAGCCACTTGATGTCCGTGTTGTAGCCCACGAGGCGGTCGCTGCCGTCCCCGATTACCCGGATGCTGACACCGTGGTTGTTGGCTCCACCGGCCATATTCATCACGTCAAAGTGGATGTTCCCTGACAGCGTGACGGTTTGGTAGGCCGACATGCTTCCCGCGAAGTCAACCATCACGGTGCCCGCATAGCCGATGACCTGGTGGGCTCCCACGCTAGGCCCCTGCCAGTAGGGGTCGGTGGTCAGAATCCTGTTGCCTTGGTTGGTCTGTGACATATCAAGTGATGTCGCTATCCACGACGTTGTACGGGGTCTCGATTCCGTTGGTGAAGGTGAAACCTGGGTCCGGGCCACTGTTCATCCGGCAGTGAGCGACCTTGGCTGTGATCGAGCCTGTGCCGCTGATCGCATAGCCGGTTCCGGTCTTGATCAAGGTGCAACCGTAAAGTCTGCCGTTGCTGCCGATCAGCACCGCATTTTGGTTGGAGCCTGTGGCCTCGATCCGCATGTTCTCAATCTTGCCCGTCACCGTGGCATAGAGCAGTCCGGTGAGCACGCAGTTCTGCATCGTGCCCGACATAGTGCCCGGAGAGCCGCTCACGTCCGCTCCGCCGAAACTGTAGGCACCGCCAACGCAGGAGATGAAGGTTCCTGAAGCCGTGCCTCCCGTCGAGCTGCCCGTGTCGGTGCCGCCGAAAGAGCCAGCGCCTGCCACACAGCCAATAAAGGTTCCAGAGGCCACGCCACCGCCTGTGCCAAAAGCCTCTCCGCCTGCCCGGCAGTTGAAAAAGTAGCCCGAGCAATCGGTGTTGGCCCCGTAACCAAAACAAAAAACGTTTTGAACGGCTTCACAGTTGACGAAGCGGCCCGACAGCGTTGTTGTGCCACCCGCCGTCGTACCGCCGCCAAAGCCGTAGCCCGTAGTGCGGCAGTCCATGAACACGCCGCTCAGAAGCCGGGTGCCAGTGGAAGACCCAAACGTGTAATTGTTTGTTCCGAACCCTGCGCCGTTGGTGGTGCAGTTCATGAAGATGCCACTCATCGTCACGTTCCCATGCACGATCACATTGCCGAAACAGAACCCATTGCCAACGTCCACGCAGCCGATGAAGATGCCCGACATCGTGAGGGTCCGGCCCGCCGTGCTCACGTGGCCAAAGCAGTACCCTCCGCTGGAATTGACTCGGCAGCTGTGGAAATAGCCGCTCATGGTCGTGTCGTAGGTTTGGTTTTTGCCGAACGAATCTTCTTCCGCCTCGCACTGGATAAACTGGCCCGACAACGTCACCGTTTGGTTGACGTTGAAGGTCGCGCCAAAAGAGTACGTTTTAGCTTTGCACCGGATGAACTTCCCGTAGAGGCCGACGGATGACGACCAGGACTGGAAAGCGCAGTTGAATCCGCCCTCCTTATCGCACTCGCAGTCGATGTAGGTCCCGTACATCCCCGCCTGCGCCTTCATCGCGTTGTAGTTGTTGTTTGACGTAAACAAAACGTTCCTCGCCTCAAACGTGCTGGCCGAGCTGGAAAACTCGCCCGAATAAGCGTGCTTGCCGGTGTTGCTGTTGGTGGCCGCAGCCGACGTGTGAATCGTCAGATTGGCCAGGCGATTGTGTCCGGTCGACGAGGTTACGCGCAGCGTGTTACCGCTGGAGGTCAGATAGGCTTCGCGGCCTTTGCCGAGACCAATAAGGTCGATGTAGCTGGTGTCCAACTGAAGCGCGTCGTCGGTCAGCGTATAATTGCCCGGCAGCAGGAAGATGGTGTACCGATTGTTGGCCGATAGAGCCTGGCCGTGCGGCGTCTTGGTCTTGGCCGCCGTGTGGGCCGCCACGAGCGCGTCGCCGTTTACAGTCCCCGAGGCGTCGCCGCCCACGAAGATGTACGCCTCGCCTTCCAGCCCAACAGGCACCGCGCTGGGACCGGTCGAGCCGATTTCGACCGCCGTTCCGTAGTCCTCAATGTAAACGTCGACGCCGGGGATGATGCTCTTGACCCGAAGATTGTCCCCGGAGCGCCCGGCACTGATGTCGGTGCCGTTGGCTGCCGCGCTGATGATATTGATGCTGTTGGCTGTGTTGGTCCCGGTCCAAGCCGTTTGCAGCGCGGTATAGGCCAGCTCGGTGCCCGCATAGGCCACCGTGAGCGCGTTGTTAACCTGCGTAAGCGCCAAGTTGGCGGCGTTGGTCCCGTCGTAGGCGACTTGAATCGCGGTATTTGCCAGCGCCGTTCCCGTCCAAGCAGTTTCCAAGGCGGTGTAGGCCAGCTGGGTGCCGTACAGCGTCACCTGATAATTCTGGAGAACAATTTCGTAGAGCTGCTCGATAGTCAGCGGGGCCTCGCCCGTGGTCTGAACGAAAGCCGACCAGTTGTCATCGACAATGGCCGTCGGCGGCTGGGCAGAATTGGGTGTGAGGCAGATGTAGAGACTGTTCAAGTACTCCACCACGTCGTTGATCGCGTAAAACTCGGCTTGCGAGTAAACGCCGCGATCGTTGACTTCACCGCCCGAGACATTCACCACCTGACTGCTCAGGTTGATGTATGCGTATTGGTCTGATGCTGAAACTGGCATAAGCGTCTATCGCGTTGCGTGGGCTGCCCGAACGTCCACCATGTCCGTTCCAAAGGCGGCAAAGGCAAAAATCGTCTCGCCCGCTCCGTTCAGCTCCGTGGGTGGCTCGGTGTACCAGGTCCACTGGCCTGGAAAGCCGACTTGGAAGCTGCCGTTGAAGGTGACCGGAACGGCGATTTCCGCGCCCGCCGTCATGTTCTTGACCGAAATGTGCAGTGCGCCCTCGATGGTTGTGTGCTGGTAGCCGGGGCCGTTGAAGTCGTACTGGATCGTCCCGGCGGCAGCTGCCGAGTAGGGAACTGTGCCGTAGCCGATGATGACCTGGGGCACAACCAGGTTACCCGTCATCGTGTCCCCGGACTTCTGGACGTAATTGGAGCCTGCGGCGGTGGCGGCCCAAGCCGTCTCGATCGCCGTATTGGCGGTCGCCGTACCCATCCAGGCGGTTTCCAGGGCCTGGATCGCCAGGTCCACGCCAGCAGCGCTGGTCCCAATCCAGGCAGTCTGAAGCGCCAGGTAGGCCAGGTCATTGGCCACGCGGGCATCCTGAGTGCCCTGCCAGGCCATATAAAGAGCAACGGTGCCGGTGTCGTAGGCCAGCTGGGCTAGCGCGGTGCCTGCCCACGCCGTTTCCAGGGCGACCTCGGTCTGCGGCGGCGCGGGCCACGGTGGCTCGTCACCTTCCTGAATCTTCGAGAGAATGGACCAGACCTCATTTTGACCCCTGGGCGGTCTGCGGAGCGGGGCGAAATTCGTGTTGTCCCGTATCGCGACGTAGCGGGCGTCGCCGTAATCAACCACATCGAGCGAGGCAGCGTAGTAGGGCGTCGCGGCGGCCCAACTACCCGCATAGGCATAGTCGTCTGAGTCGATCTTCTGCTGAAGATTCGATCCGTCGAAATAAACGTAAACGGCTAAGCTCATGGTTTCTGAAAGATGAGGACAAGTTGGTCGCCGACCGAGAAACATCCTGCCAGCCGATAACCTGCGGCCTTCTGCACATCACACGTGTTCGCGATAGCCTGGTCGAGGTTGGCGGTGGTCAGTGGGATTCGGAGCACGGTGGTCATTCGATCAGTCCCTGTTTACGCAGCTCGTCGGCCATCTTGTAAACGCCTTCAAGCGTCAAATTGGGGTTGGTCAGAAACGTTTGAAAGCTGGGGTATCCCTGCCCGGCGGCCACCATGTCGAATTCATTCTGGTTCATGGAATTCTGGTAGGCGTTGGCCAGCGGAGCCAAGGCCGCCATCAAATCCGGCTTGGCCTCGGGGATCGTCTTCACGTTGGCTATCGCCGCAGCCGTATCCGGGTCCAAGGTTCCGTCAGGCCCCTTGGCGAACATAAAGGCCGCTCCTGGCTGGCTGACTGCCACAGTCCCTATGGCCAGGCGCTGATAGAGACCGCCGCCTTTGAATACGTTTTGAAACTTCAGTTCCATGAGCACGTCGGGCACGTCCCTGGCCCCGAGCCCAAAGCTGGTCTCGTTGGTGGAGGTCGATCGGTTGGAGGGCACGTAGGCAAACTCAGTCCTGGCATAGCCCAGCTTGGCTTGGTACATCCCGCTGGAGGGATTCTGCGCCAGCTCAAAGCCAAAGACGTTGCCTGTGGACGTGATCACCGCATGCCGCGTCGTGCATCCGGCGGCCAGCAGCGCGAGAATGGGTGGAAAAAGCCACAGTTTCATTTGCGCACTTCGATCAATAGGTTCGTTGTTCCGTCCGGCACCAGTGTCGACAAGGTGTCCACGTATCCAGCTGCAAACTGCTGCGCAGAACCGTAAACGCCAAAGGCGCGCACGGAGCGCACTTCAGCCTGCGCCGCTGCCCTGTCAACTGTCACCACGCCGAAACCGAAGACGTAATGCCGGGTCACTTTGCCCTTCTCGGATGAAGTCGTGCATCCCGCCAGAAGGACAAGAGCGATGACCAGCAAGCTCTTCACGTCCTAACTACCTAGACAGATTGCCCAAGGCTCGGCAGATTAGCCCCATGAAAAGGATTCTCCCTCTGTGCCTTGCCGTGCTGTGTACAGCCGTCGCCAGGCCCGACGAGCATTTTGAGCTGCTCAGCCCCTCAACTGTGGCAACCAACGTGTTCAGCATCACCAACATCACGACCCTCGCCAGCGAAGCGGGGACGTTCAGCCATACGAACGTCATTGTCAGGACGCAGTTCAACCAGACGTTCGACACCAGAGCGTTTACCAATTACCCGGAGGCCAACCAACTGCTACTGCTGGAATACATTGGAGATGGCTGGTACGCGGTTGGGCGCTCAGCCTCGACCAATGCGCTCAGCTACACCATCGCCAACCAGGGAGCGGCCCCGAAGAAGTACGGGATTCTGATTTACCGGCGAGACCCGCCCGCTCCAGTGCTCAAGGGCGTGCGGATGCTCTAGCGCTGCTGAAGCCAGCCCTGGCGAATGAAGCCATTCTTGTCGTAGAACGCTTTGGCAAACCCATCGGCGGCCTCCACGGCATCGGGCATGTCGTCGTAGAGCGTCAGGTACCCCAGTTCGAGGAACTTCTCGTGCCAGGGCTGCCGCGTCAGCGGTCCCATCGCGATGACATCGGCAAGCGTTTCAATCTCCTGCGGGCTTAAAGGCTGCATGATGAACCGGCTGCCCGGACTAAACTGCTGCATGATGCCCTTGGGAGTCTCAGCCTCCAAAATTGCGCGGGCTCGGCTCATATCGCAAAAGCGGCTGCGGTGACCTGCCGGGCTCCCTGCCGTAAAAGCGCCTCGGCGGCGGCCATGATGGTTGCCCCGGTGGTGACGTACTCGTCCACCAGCAGCGGGTGGCGCGGGCGTCCCGTGGCTGAAATGGTGCGCTGGGCCACAGCTTTTCTCAGATGGATGGGCACGTGGCCGATCGGATAGTCCCGCTGCAAACGATCACGGATCGGCACGCCCAAGCGATTGGCCAGAAGCCGGGCGAACCGGCCCGCCATTGGGCTCCGGCTTGGAATCGGCACGACCTCGGTGATGCCGTATCCCTCCAAAGCAGCAGTCAGGTCATCCGCGCCCGCCCGCGCCATCTTACCGACCAGAGGTCCATACTGCTTAGCCTGGCGCAACAGCTCTAGCGGAGCGGCCTGCTTGTGGTAGGCGGCGTAGATTTCAACCTGGCCGCCGCTGGGCAAGCTTCGGACTCGGCGGTAGGGCTTTGGGCCGCCCTCGGCTGCCTGGCGGCGGTAAGTCCAGATGGAGCCTGGCTTTTTGGGCCTGGGCGTCAGGCGCAACCCACCTTGCGGGTCCAGCTCCAGAACTGATTCCCCGAGGTTCTCGATGTCCACCAAAGCTTCCAGTTCTGGCCCGTCCACGGTCTCGTAGCCAGCCTCCAGGAGCTTGTTCGAGTAGACCGGGCCAACGCCGTCGGCGGTCGAAATGGTAATGTGCGGGATGCGGTTCTCGCTCTGAACGTCCACCACGACGGCCTGGCCCTTGTCGTCTTCGCCGTAGCCAATCACCGACAGGTAAAGCCGCTCGCCCAGGTAGGGCACGTACCGGTCCAGCGCGGGCTCCGTGGGCTTGAACGCCAGCGTGGCATGGTGCGCGTAAACGTTGGGATGGATGGGCGGAAAGGCATCCAGCAGCTCATCCTGGCTGGCCCGCGTCAATACGGCGGACACGAACTTGCCGGTTCGTGTCGTCTCGACTTCCAGGATGGCTCTTGCTCGCGTCACAAAACTGAGTGTCCGTGCCGTTTGATGGCTGAAAGCGCCCGCTTCGTGCCGGGAGCGCCTCGCCGCTCGATCGCCAGTTGCATGATCGCCTGCGCCACGGCGGAATCGTCAAACCAGCCCATGAGGTTCATGACCCCGGATTTCTCCAGCCTAGCCTCCAGCTCTTTGGCGTCGCGCATGATGTCCTGGATGCCAAGCTCAAACCTGGTTTTACGGATCGCCGAAATTACGGATCGCGGTGTCTCGGCGGCCTCGATGATCTGGCGTGCTCTGCTCATTGCCTCTCCAACTGCTCGCGGGCCTTGCGCTTGATGAAATCCACGACGTTCTCAGGCTCCTTCTCTTGCTCGGTGGTGAACCAAACCTGCCACCGGCCTTGCTTGTCCTGTTTGCCGTTCTCCCGCTTCAGGTCATCCAGTGTAGCCTCGCTGTACCCATCCTGATCAACGAGGAGATAGTCCTTCACGTGCTGCGGGACCTCGTCAAGATTACGGATCGGCGGGTGGCTCTGCTCGCGCCCAATTGGGCGGGCACCCCAAAACTTGAGCCTGCCATCGGGCTCTTGCGTAAATCCGGCGACCCACTTGTGCGTGGTCTTCTCACGGGGCACGAAGATTTCGCCCAAAGCGTCGTCCCCGGTCTCGGCCACGTATTCCCAGTAGTCCTTCCACAGCCTTTGCGGCGCTTGGTACCAATCCCTTTGCTGCCGCCGCCATTCGTCGGTGCCAACCTCGGCCTCGACCTCGTACTCGTGGTTGCCGTCCCCGTCCACCGAATGGACTTCCTCGTAAATCTTGCCGTCTTCGGTCCGGTAAACCGGATAATAGGCCGTGCGCCACCACTCCACACGCTCCTCGCCGGTCTCCTCATCCTCGTAATGATCGCCGGGCGACGGGCTCCAATCGGCCTCAGCGGCAAAATCCGGGTCCCACTCGGCGGTCTGCTTGGCGTAATAGGCTCTACGAAAGTCCTCGGGCGCGTACTCCAGCAGGCTTGCGATGTCCGGGTTGCCGATCGCCTTCATTATGGACTTCGGGCTCTCCGGCTTGCGGCGGGCCTCGGCAAGAATAAGCTGTAAGGCGCGGCTCATGCGGCAAGTTTTGCCAAAACGGGATTACGGTATGCGACCTTGCCAGCGTCCTGGCCGTCCACGCGGAGCTTAGCCCCTTGCAGGTTGGCCCATTGGCGCAGCGCCTGGGCCAGCACACCCCGGCTGGCAAAATCGACCCAGTAGCGCCGGAGGAGCGGCTGTCGTTGGTAGCCCTGGCTGACCTCAATGATCACGTAAAGGCGGGCGTCGGTATGCTGGAAATCTGGCCTTTCGCTCACGATGTCAACCTGCCGAACGATGTGCTGGCCGACCACATGGCGCAGCCAACGCAGCGTGACCTCCGTGTCCTCGTCGAACTTGGGCAATGCCTTAAGCACGGATCGCGGTGTCTCGGCGGCCTCGGCAAGCTCAGGGTCCTGCTCGACACTCAGCTCCTTGACCCACTTTTGCACAACCTGGGGCACAGCCCCGAGCGGCACGGTGCTGGTTGCGCGCAGCTTGCGGCGCAGGCGCAAGCCGAAAGCCGTTGGGCTCGGCAAGCGCCAAACCGTCACTTTCCACTTGTCCTGGCCTTGGGGCTCCACGTCCATTTGCGCATGCCCGTGCCAAAACCTTTGCCAGGCATCGCCGACCTTGTGGAACTTCAAACTGGCCAGCCAATGCCCGACCGCGTGCGCGGCCCTGGGCACCAAAAGCTCCCTGGGACTGACGGCTTCCTTGACGCCCGTGTTTTCCCAGGCAGACAGCCAGCTCAGAATCCTCCTGGAGGTCAGCGTCCATTCCTTGCGCGGCAAGTGCGCAATGACGCTTGCCGTAAAGGCGTGGTGTGCGTGGTACGCCCGCTGGGGATCGCTGGTCACGTCCAAAAGAAGGGCCAGGGCAAGCTGATGCGGGCCGCTCCCGCCGTAGCCCCACTCAAACCCCGTCGGGCTCAGCTGAGCCACTTCCAAAGATGCTTGCAGGTCTAGCGGCACCGGCCTGGAGCTGGCCGACGGCTGAACAAATACTTCAGGCTCGCCATCGTCGGAAAGCCTACGAACGTGAGCGTTCATGCCCCATCGGGCACCAAAGGGCACGCGCTCGAACCGCTGTCCGAAGTACAGGCGCTCCCGCCTGAGCCGGTTAAGGAAGCCTCGCGGCGATTCAGTCTCCTGCTCGATGAGTTTCCTGGATTCTGGCAAAAGGCCGTAGCCGCTGCCGAGCAGCCTCGCAATAAGCCCGTCGCCTATGGAATTGTGGTTGCCCACCAGTTCTTTGCCGCCACCGGGATTATCTTCCCACACGTCGAAGTCCCACCGACGCTCCCTGCCGCCGCCCGGAGCCGCGTCCCAGTACCACCAAAGATCGTACGTGCGATTGCCGCGCCGCAGCTCAAACCGATGCCGCTTCTCCGGGCCGCCGGGCACCTTCTGAAAGCCTATCTTGACGAGGGCCGAAACGACCGGGTCGGATGGGTCGTACAGCTTTCGCAGAAGCGAGCGCGGGTCCACCGCCTCGGCCACCCCAAAAACGTTCGTCATCACCATCGCGAACTGGCGATCCGTAAGATTGTTCCAGCTTGCCTGGGGCGTACGCCGGTACGGTCCGTGTGTCACCGTAAAGATCGCAAGGTCCCACTGGCGGCCCTGCGCGGACTGCTTGACCCGAGCCTCGGCCTGAAAGTTCCCCGCGTCCAGGAGCCACACGTCGTCCGCGACTTGCCGAAAGTCCGCGTGCTTGGCCATGACCGTGTTGGTCGCGATCTGGTGCAGTACGGAGGCCGGGCTTTCCAGAGCTTCTGTCTGCTCTCGGTACTGGTTGGTAATCGAAATCTCAAAGCTGTTCTGGTCACGCCAAAGCGCAACCCAGCCGTTCACGGACAAGAGAGGCGCGAGTTTGGGGTAGTTCTGCTCAAGCCAATTCTCGACCCTGGCCATAACCTCGTAGAGCACGGCGTCGGTGCGGAGCGTGGGGTCGCTGGCCACGATTGTCATTTCAATCGCGTCCTGCCACTTGTTGCTGCGCCGGTAAAGCTGAACGACCGGAAAGCCCTCCTGGCGCAGATAGGAGCGCAGCAGCTTGGTCGAAACGCCGAGCGTGCGGCGGCCTAGCGCCTTGAGAACAAAGCGCGGCGTCTCAGCATCCAGGATGTTACGGGCCGCGCTCATAAATGTGCCCAAGCATCGCCGGAATCGTCGTCCGGGTCGGGCATCCGTGGCGTGCGCCGGACCTTCCACACGCCGAGCCGCTCCAGCTGGTGGATCGGCAGCCTCTTCATAAAGGCACGAGGCGATTCGGCCTCCAGGATGTCACGGGCTAAGCTCATTCCAAGCCAAGGCTCTTGATTCGTAAACGTTCTTGTCGCTGAGCGGGCGTCTCCAGGTCCTCGATGTGGAGCTTCTCCTTGGGCGGAATCGGATTCTCGAACCACACGATCTTGCCCTCGGTCTCGCCCTCGGTCGGCTTGAGCTTCACGCCGAACGCCCAATCCGGGTAGGCCCTGGCCATCTGCTGCCGACTGAACTTGCCACCCGCAGGCAGATTGGCCCCGTGGACCAGGTAGGAGACCTGGTCTTTCTTGAGGCCAGCTTTCTCCAGCTCAGCGTGGTAAAGGATCGAGAAGTACAGTTCCCGGACTTTTGCGTGAGCCTGAACGTGCTGTTTCATCAGCTCGCGCATCGTCCCTACAGCCTTCGACCATCGGCCTTCCGTCTCAGCGTTCATCGTTCTAACTACCGTAATTAAGGCGTGGGCCGCGCACGAGCCATTCTGGAAGCTGAAACACCGCGAGCCTGGCTTAAGCGCATGAGCCAGGAGCACATCCTACCTGGCTATTACTACGTTAACACAATCGAGCTGGACGAGTACACGCCGTTTCGGATCGGGCGTGACCCGGAGATTCACGGCTCCCACGCCAGCGACATCGATCAACTTGACGGCATGTACGGCGTCCACGCTTTCCTGGCCGATCGCACCACGGTCGACGTAGAAAGCGAGCAGTTCGAGGAAATCTTCGACTATGATCGAAAGGTCTGGCAAGCGCTCAAGCGCGGCGAGCGCTCCGGGGCCGAGACCTGGCGGATTCCCGCCGAAGTTTCCACCACCGGGGAGGAGCAGACCGGCGTATTTCATTGGCGGCTGGTCCCCTACGAGGAGGAAAACGTCGAGGAGGCCGAAGACCCCAAGAGCCTGCTGAAGACTGGATTCGGCAAGCCGATGGCCGTGCCTGCCGACGCAGACTGGTACCGGCGGCGAAGCCGCTACCAGGACACGGTCTGGCAAACCCATGAGCCCTATACGTTCGCCAGCACGAGCTTCCACGACGGAGATACCTTGGTGATCCGCGCCGACGGCCCGGACGAACTGGACCCAAGCTTCCGACAAGCTTTTCTCAAAAGCATCTTCGATCAGGCCAAGGCACGCGGTATCGGCAGATTCCTCTTCAGCCTCTTCAAACCCGGCGATCCGTTCTTGGACGCGCTGGAAGCTTTGGCGCGGGAAGGCGTCGTCAGGCTGACAAACCGGTCGGGCATGGCCGTGTTCGGCCTGGTGGAGGCCGTAAGCCCTCGCGCCTTGCTGCGGCGCGCAGGATTGCAGGTGGTCGCACAGCCCAACTTTGACTGGAAGACTACGCACGTTGAGGGCGGGCAGCCCGCCGTAACCCAGTGGAACGAGCGCAACAAGCTCGCTGCCGCGACAACGCTCTGGAAGAAGGTGAGCGGCAGGGAAATGTTGTTTCTGAGCGCCGTGTATTGGGCGGACAGCGACTTACCCTACAGGGACGCCGCCTGCGAAAGCTTCCTGATCAGCATTCTGACCCAGCTCAAGAACGGCGGCATCGAGCGCTTTTTCTGGCGCGATTCCACCGGTATGGGTTACGTTTACATGGAGCGGGCGCTTCTGCGGCTGGCAGCGCGTGGTCTTGTCAGAGACACCGGCTACGACCGTGACGAGCCAGGCTTTGGGCGCTCGACGCTCTATTCGTTCCGATGAGAACGCTCGTTTTTCTCCTTTGCTCGCTGGCCATGACGCATGCCGCCACGGTAATGCTGGCTTGGGACCCGAACCCGGAGCCGGACGTTGCGGGCTACCGGATTTATTACGGATCGCCTCCTGGAAACTACACGGTCGTCAAGGACTGCGGCAACGTCACCAACACCGTGATCGAAGCTTTGGAACCGGGCAGAACCTACGCGTTCTACGCGACCTGCTACAACACGTCAGCGCTGGAGTCCGAGCCTTCCAACGTCGTGACCTACACCGTGCCCGCACCACGACCGCAGCGACACCGCAATTTGACGGCGGCTATCCGTCGTAGCATCCGCACGGCGTTTCCACGTCACACTGCCACTTCATGGCTTTCGGATCGCCTGAATCGACTGATTGCAGGAATTCTCCCCAGTTGAAGCGTCGGCCAAGGCCCTTGACGGTGGCCAGGTTCGGGGCGGCCTTGGCCTCCATCTCCAGCGCCCGCGCCATCAAATCCGGGTGTTCCTGCCGAAGCTGAAGAATCTCCCGCTTGGTCATCGACGGGCAGAAGAAGCAGCTGGACTTGGCGGGCCGGAACCCAGCCTCCCGCACGACCTGCTCGCACTTCTTGCGCTCCCAGCCCCACTCGATCAACGGATACCAGTAATCGTACTCCTTGTGCTCGTATTGCTTGGCCCGGCGGCCTTCCCCGGCATCGTAGCCAATCACCTTCACGAGCTTGCCGCCCGCTTTGAGGATGGCCTTGGTAGGCTCGTAGTGCCGGACAAACTTCTCCTGCGCCCTGATCTTGTACTTTTCGGAGCAGGTCTTGAAGCCGTAGGCGATGGACGGCAGCATCTCCTTGCGCAGGCAGTTTTCCTCCAGGGTTTCCTGCATCCCGCCCTTCTTGACGGTGATGATTCCCGGCAGACCGCGCTCCTGGAGCCACAGTGAGAATTCGTCGATGAACGCGTAAGTCTCCGGGCGCTCCCCTCCCGTGTCGCTGAACAGGATCAGCGTGGGAACTATCTTGAGGCGCACGAATTCGATGAGGAATGCGCTGCTGTTTACGCCGCCACCGTAGGCGACGATCAGTTGTCGGCCAGTGATGTCCATGATCGTTCACATTAAGAACGATCCTGGCCTTGAAATATCGAAACAGAAGCTGTAAACGTTTTGCCTCAGCCAGGGAGCACTGTGCCTAGCCAACGACGGGTCCGTCGAAACCTTTGGGGAACTCATAACCGGCGCGCTCGCCGGGATGCTCTATGGCCCATTCCATCGCCCGGTCGAAGACCTTCTCCCCGCCCAGGAATTCCCAGCTGAAATCCGGCAGCCACATATCGTCTTCCGGGTCCATCTCGCGGTCAGCATCGTCCCTCGGGCGGTCTTCCTGAAACACTGGACCTTCGTTTAACGCATAAGCGATCACGGCCAGCATCCAGGAGTACTGCGGCTTGGTCATTCCCTGGGGCGCGGGCGGCGCGTCGCCAGTGTGAAGCACAACCCCTGGAAGTGAATCGCCTCCGGTCGAAACCATGTCGTAAACCCAGTGAACTGGCACCACAACCGTCTGAGGGTTAAGCGGAGCACCTACGCGGATAGCCACCCTGCCAAATGGGTCAGCACCAATTTTCTTGAGAAACGAGCGCGGGCTTTCCTCTTCCACGATCGCACGGGCGCGGCCCATGCTTTCGCCCTGAAACCACTGCCGCAGAATTTCTTCCTCCTCGGGACTGGGCTCCCAGGTTCCAGCGATAAGCTGCTTGGCCTCCTCGGGCGTGTAACCGGCGTCGACTAGCCCGCTGATGGCCTCCTCTTCGCTGCCGAACGACATGTCGACGCGCTCCGGGTCCAGGTTGTCTACCCAGGAGCCGTCGCGCTTTTCGTAGAAGGTGTAACCGTCGGCAGTTGCGAAGCGCCTGCCCGTAAACGGCGACCTGGCCAGCATGTCTCTCGGCGAAGCCATCACTTTAACTATTGGGTCATGAAAGCGTAAAGCTCGCGCACGAACCACCGGATGTCCTTGGCGGGCACCTGCTCACCCTTCATGCCAGTGGCGGTCACATAGAAGCCACTGCCCGCCGGGCGAACGTAAATCCAGCCGTCCCCAGCCTTGACCTTGGTGGTGCGGTCGCGGGGAAAGCTGGACGGAACGTCTGTGACTTCGTTGAGAATGGACCGAGCGCGGCTCACGTCCTAACTACCTCCCAGGGCCTTGGTCAGGACCAGAACGACGAAATTGTAAATGCCGGGCTCCTTCGAGGCGCGGGACCCCGCGACGTTGAGCACTCGGATGTCGTGCTCTTTGATGAATTTGCGCAGGACCTGGGCGGCTTCGTCGACGGGCTTGGTTGGGTAGATGTGAAGCAGCGGCTTCTCGAAGCGCTGACAGACGGCAAGAGTCAGGCGGCTGCCGGGGCCTGGATGAACCGGGCAGAAGAGCACGGTTCCGTCGGCGTGGGCCGCGTTGCGCTCGGTGCGGTCGCGATAGCCTCCCGCCGCCTCGACCAGCTGGTAGACACCAGGGATCGGGCCATCTTCGGCCTTGCGGCCTTTGGGGCAAAAACCGCCGTGCTGGATGCCTTTGGTCATGGCGACATCCAGGGCTGCGCGGTCCGCGCCGGTCTGCCCGCCGCTGATGATTTTCCTCAACATGCTCATAATGTAGCACCTACCCGTCAACAGTAAAACCCTAATTTAGTGACGGATCGCCGCCTAACCCCAGCGTCTTGCCCTTCTTTTTGCGCTTGGGCTTCTTGGGGATTTTCGTCAACTTGGCGGGCATCATAGCCACGACCTCCACGCTGGCGATATGGTGCATTCCGTCTTGGACCTGCTTGAGCAGCTGTAGGTGCGCGCAGGCACTGCCGTAAATGGAGGCCGCCCGCTCGTCGCACATTATCTGGATCATGACAATGCAAGCCAGGGCCAGCCGGTGCCGCTTCAGCTCGTAGTTGCCCAAGGCCGCGTCTGCCGACCACAGCGCCGTCTCATAAGCCCAGCGGGTCGGCCCGTCTTTGTCAGGGTCCAACGAGCCGATCTGCTCGACAATCTGGTGCATGCGCTCCACGAACCCATCGTTTGCGCCCTCAGTTTTGGCCGCCACCTTGGCCAGGTGATGCTTAACGGCCTCGATGTTGGTTTGCTTCATACGACATTACCCGAGCCGATCTGATCGTCCGTGACACAGGGCCGAATGGTCCGCCAGTGGCCTGGGGTCGCGGGCCTGAGATTGGCCATTGGAATCTTATGCTTGATGCTCAGATCGTAAAAGACCGGGTAGACCTCCGGGGCAAAGGATACCACGTGTTCCAGGGCTAGGAGCACCAGCGCATCGTAAAAGGTGACCTTGATGGTCGTGTAGCTCTGCTGCGAACGGCCCAGGCTGGCGATCGTGTCCTTCTCATTCGCGAAGATCACGTGCGCCTCACAATCCAGCTGCCGGACGTAAAAGGACGCCAGCTCCCCGGTTTGGTACCGACCTTGGCTGCCGGGTGCCGTGATCACGACCGACCAGCCGATAGCGTAGGCCGCGTCCTCGCCCAGCTCGGGCTTGATTTTCTCAAGTTCCTCTAGGTGTGTCATATCTCAGATTGGCTGGCACCGACGCCCCTGATGTAAGGCTCAATGATCTTGGCCCCTACCTCTTTGGCCCATTCAGTGCGTGTGCGCTGGTGCTCAAAAATGTAAACAGCGTAGCCGCCGTAACCGCTGCCGCAGTATTTGCGCGCCAGGCACGGCGCGTCGGGCAGCGGGTCCATGCCTTCACCGACCTGCGCCTCATAGGACATCTGGACGCCCCGAGCCAGCTCTTTGAGCTTCTGGATCGCGACTCCCATCGCAGCGACTGACCCGGCCTTGGCGATCAAGTCATAGTCTCGCTCAAGGTCGACCGCCTCGCCTGTGGATTGCCGGTGAGGTTTGCCAGTCCACAGGAGGGCCATGCGGCCCAGCAGAAACTCGGGGTTTACTTTCTGGCGCAGGTCCGGGAACCGGCCACTGGCCCAAATGCAGCACCCGGTTTCCAGGATGACTGCTGGGTCCTGCCAGCCCGCCGTGGCCAGCTCAGTCTCAATGGCATTGCGGCCCGTCAACAGGCTGGCGGCAGCGCTGCCACCAAGGCCGCTGTTATGCTCATAAGGCCATTCGGTCAGGGTCACCACCGGCTCGATCGTACAGTTGACGATGTAGGCTCCTGGCCTGGAGAGCTTGGGCACGTCGAGCCACCCACCGCCAAAGTCCACGCGGAGCGGCACCACCGACCGGGCATTGATGCGCCGCCGGATGTCAGTGGTGCTGATCGCGCCGCCGGGCGGTGGGGTCTTTGGCAGCTGGACATAGTTGCACCGATTGGCCTTGCACAGATTGAGCTTCTGCTCGGCGAACGTGTCGTCGCCTGTCACCGCCAGATAGTCCGGCTTGATGTCCAGGAAGTGCGGCAGAAAGTCCATGCCCAGCTCGCCGCAGTCCGTGATGATCACGTAATCGACGGGCTTCAGTCCGGCCACGAGCCGTTTACGATTTTCGGCAGGCAACCCAGCGACGCGGTGCTTGTGCTGGGCCAATACCTTGTCCCCGGCGATTGTCACAACCAGGGAGCGGCCAAGTTTCTTGGCCTCTTCGAGGAATTCCAAATGCCCGGCGTGAATCAAGTCATAGCAGCCGGACGCCATTACGATGGGCCGTTCCAGTTCCATGCCTATAAGAACTAGGGCAGTCGGCTCCAATCGTTGCGATCGTGGTCCCAATGACGTTGGTCGTAGATGAGGAAGATGAGGCTGTAGCCCAGGACCTCGGCCTCCAGCCGCAGCCCGGCGTGGTCCTGACACCTGGTCCACTCGGCAACAAAAGAAAACCAGCACCAATGCTTCCATCGGCTGGCTTGCAGCTCCACGTGCTTGAAGCGGCTGATCTGTCGTGTCCAGCACTTCCAAACGTCACCCTTTCGCTCCGTCTTCATGCCTTAAGTACCGGGTCGACACCCGGTCCAGGGTCAGGGGCTTGCCGTCCACGTCGAAGGCCAGCCCGGCGTCCCAGGCTTTCTCCACCAGTTTTTCCAGCTCCCGCTTCCATTTGGCGTAAGTCGGCATGGCGTTAATCGCCCGCTTGGTGCGCTTGCGCTTGCCGCAGGCGGGACACTCGTGAACGTAGGTGCGGACCGTCACGCCGTCCTCGACAGCCTCGGTCGTGTCGACTTGGTGCCAGGTGTGGTGACAGCTCATTCCACATCCTCCGGGGCCATGACCAGGACCGGCTCCAGCCATTTGCGCTCATGGCAGGACCAGAAAAGTTCCCGCTGCTCAGGCGTGACTCTGTCCCAATCGATGTTACCATCTGTTCGGCGCGGCATGACGCCGACCGACAGAAAGTCTGCTCCTTTTTTCCGTCGGGCCACGAAGGCGACATGTCCGCGCCGCCAGTGCATCCTGGGGCTGGCGTGGGTGCCATCGCCCTGGCCCGATGTGCTGACGCGGTACTTGCCGCCGATGATGTTCGGATTCCAGAGCGCCTGGCGCACAATGCCCTTCTTGACCTTCTCCTTGCGCTGAATCGTGCCGGTCTCGATCAGGTGGGGCATCATGTTGAGCACCAGGAGCAGCTTGAGCATGAGGCCGCTGATCTTGTTGCTGCGCTCCTCGTCGACCATAATCCTAGCTTCGTCGTGCCTGCCGGTAAAATCGGTGTAGGTGTACTTGGTCACCGTGTCCGCCACGCGATCCCTCGTCCAGTAGGCTGAGAGGTAGCTGCCGACGTTGCCCTGCTCCCACAACACGTGATGCCAGGCAACCTTGTCGTCGGGCATGAAGATGACCTTGCCCTGGAGCGGAAAGGGCGGCTTGTAGTCGACATTCTTTTGGAAGCTCGCGGCAAAGACGTAGGAGACATCGGCCCCGACCATCTCCTTCATGAACGCCACCGGCCAGCCAATCACCATCGCGGGGCGCGGCCAATGTAGGTCAGCCAAAAAGAAGTCGTCGGGCAAATCGGTTGCGGCCACGGCGCGGGCAAATTCCTCCTTCACGTAATAGACCGGGACCTCGTGGCGCACGACCTGGTAGGCAATGGCCGTGGCCGTAATCTCCATGCCGACTGGATCGATTTGGTGAGCAGCCTTGTCGTGCGCCTCCACCAGCGTCGTGTAGAGCATCGAGGCCACGATCTTATGCGGGTGATAGCCGTTCGGGGCGACCGTGCGCCGAGGCTCGACCAGATTCCAAACCACGTCCTTTGAATGGTGCTCGCTGACCTGCTTCATGAAGTCGACGATCGAGCACCAAACCTTGGCGGCCTCGGGCGCGATGTTCTCGCACATGCGGTTGTAGTCGTCGTAGTTCATACCTCCAGGCCGGAGCCTTTGCAGGCTGGGCAGCAGTTCTCGTCCTCGTCCACCCCGTTGCCGTCGCAATCCGGGCACAGCTGGTCCTCCAGCGCCTTGTATGCGGCAAGGGCCTCCTCCTGGGTCCGGCCCGTAGCGCCTGTATTGGCTGGAACCAGCTTGCAGGGGCCGTAGCCGCAGAAAACCGTCCAGCCCGCACCCGTGGACTCAAAGGACAAAGGCTGGTGACACCGAAAACACCGTTCATCAAGATGACCTGTCATAGCGGCTTGAACTTACACCAGCCGCCACGCCTCTTCAAGCAGAATTTAAGATTATTGGATACGGCTAAGTCTCAGGCGTCTGAAGGATTACCGAAAGAAACAGGAAAAATGTTCCCAGGCAGACACAGGCGGACCCAATGGCCTTTTCCCCATAGAAGATCAAAACGATTCCCGCCAGAAACGAGAGGGCTGCCAGACCCGCAAAGACCTGGTCTGTGGCCGGTTTCTTCACTCTCTAACTACCCGCCGGGCGGGCGGTTAGGCTGTAGCCGAGAGGCTTTCCTGGTACTCCAGGCACCGCTGGGTGGGTTCTACCCGGACGACCTGGTCCGGCTCGGAGGTTATCTCCCCGTTGGCGTCGTACGCCCGGAAGAAGTGCCTGAAATGCGTTACGGAGCGCCGCACGCGATGGTCTATGCTGCCCCGCAGGACAGCCTCGATGATCTTAACTGGTGGGTACCTCATACTTCGGTCCGCCGATCTGCTTTCCTTCGCTGTAAACGCGGCGTTCGTCGTGGATCACATCCACGTGGGGCCGCCACGTCGGCGGCACCGTCGCGTCGATTACCTCAGAGACCTGGCCCAATCCTTCCCCAAGAACCAGAATGGCCAGCACGCCTGCCGGATCAAGCTCTGGAGGAAGCTCTTCACCTTTGTAGTTGGGCGACCAGCGGGTCCAGCCTTTGAGCGTACATTTGGCCCGGAGAAGATTGAGGAAACTACTGTCGACTTCGAGGGTGATGCGGACTCGATTCATGTAAACGAATTTAAGCCCGCACGCTTATGTCGTAAACAAAATTCTTCAAGAATGCTCCAGCAACAGCTTGCGCAGCTTTTCCACAGGGACACAGAAACCGCGCAGGCTTTCAATCTCTTCACGGGTGAAGTTGGGAAGATTTTCGAGGATAGCCGTCTCCGCCCGCTGCTGACGCAGAATGGCAAGCTGCCGCAGCTTCATCCGCTTTCTCAAACACGGATACGGACGTACCATGACTTCCTGATCTTTTTTCTGGCGTATGCACGCGTTACCTGCTGAGCCAAAGCATGTTTGGCCCGAAGCGCCCGCGCCTTCTCGCGGCGGGCGAACAGCACCAACGCCACCAGGGCGCGCTGTTTGATACTAACCATCTGCTAAAACGTTTCACTTTAGTAGCTGTCCGTCAATCACCGCTCAGCATCCAGCGCCCACTCATCGTAGATGTCCGAGTCCCTGGCCTCCAATTTCGTCCAATCAAAATGAAAGGTCGTGTCCCAGCGGTCATTCCGGTGCATCAAGCCGTCGGGGAACAGCTCCTTAAGAACCTGATTGCAGCGTTCGACGGCCAGGGCGGTGGTCGGCGCGTAGACGTTCAAAGAAAGGTTCGGATTCTCGCCGAGAATGAAAAGGAAGCCCTTGTCGCCGGGTTGAACCGGCCACTTGCCTGCCTCGGCCTTCTCACGCTGGGCGGCGCGGCGCATCAGGTCGCGAGGCTCAGCCTCCAGGATGGCTCGGGCGCGGCTCATTCGTCCTCCAGGGGATCGCTTTCCCACCAGTCATGCTTGATCCCGGCATCGTCAAGCGCACCTTGCAGCTCGGTGACGTAAAGGTCGCCGCACCAGTAAACGCCACGCTCGTCCGGGTCGGGCTCCAGCCAAAGCCCAAGCTGCTCGACCTTTGGCCAATCGCGGCCCGAAACAACCACGCGGTCAAAGTGACTGCCAGGATCGGAAACCTCCCGCCCGCTGTGAAGCCGATTGTCCTGAAGGTGACAACGGATTTCAATTTCATCCGATGGCAGCTCCGCCATAACGCTCTTGGGCGTCTCCGCTTCCAAGATGGCGCGGGCTCGACTCATACAGGTGTGACGCGCACGTGGCTGCCCGCGCTGCGGGTAACATCCGTGCAATTGCCCCAAAAGAATTCGGCGTTGCCGCTCGACGTGGGTGTCACAACAAAGAAGCCCTCGACGTGCCACCTGCCGTTGTTCCGAATGGCAGTGGTGTTGGCAAAGATGGGCACAGGCGCTCCCTCGCCATTGGAAACAAGACCTACAATAGTGCTGGCACCTGCGGCGATCGACTCATACCAGTTGATTTGGTAGCCGTCCGTGAAGGCTGGAGAGAGCGGAAAATTCCAGCCAAACTCAATGCCTGTAGCAGTCGGAGACGCCGGAAGCGTCCAGGCAATTCGATATTCCAGCATGACCTGAACACCTTGCGTGAGCGCCACCGTGAACTGGTCGTCCACCGGAGTAGACGCGCCGCTGCGATTAACGTCCGTGGTCGTCAGTTTGATGCCAAAGAAATTGCGCAGCTCCATCGTGCGCTCATCAAACTGGTCGCCGCCCAGGCTCTTGAGCACGGGCACGAGGTCGCCGCCAGCACTGCTGGCCTGCCGGGTGAAGTTTTTGACAATTGGCATAGCTTACCTGCTCAGTAGTTTGTCCAGCCACGCCTTTTGTTCCGGGCTCGGCGGTGGCCACTTAAACGCTCCGCCACAGCCCCGGTGGCGGGTCACGCCGGACTCGTCAACGTAGTCGTGCTTCTCGAAAATCTCCTCGTTGCAGTGCGGGCACCGGTAAAACTTCACGGGCCGCGTGTCCTCGATAACGGCTCGCACTTCATCCCGAGACTCCATGCCGTACTCCCGCATCTTGGCCTTGGTCCTGCCCTCATGGTCCTTGGCAACCTCGGGTTTCACAAAGCGCTTGCCGTGGCACAAGTAGCAAGGCTCCGCGCCGGGCGTGTCGGGACCGTGGGGATTGCCTTCCTCATCGACGTAGCCCATTGCCTCGCAAGCCGGACACTGAACCATGCCCTTGGGCGGGTCCCACACGCTCTCACCTAACATGCGCCTGACAACGTCGCTCATTCTTCGTCCTCCACGTAGATTCTCAACTGAAGCTCTTCGGCCAGGGCTGGCGTCAGCTCGTCCAAGACCTCGCCGTTGAGGTCCTTTTGGTAAATACCGTGCTGGTGCGTGTCGCGGGCATTGGGGCCGTTTGGCCTGAAGCCGTACGCCTCCTGGAACAGCTCGTTGTCAATCCAGCCGTCCGGGTCAGGGGTTTCCCTAGTCTCCCAACGCACGAACTCGACGCCGGTTTCCGCAAACGGATAGTCGCCCTGCTGAACATCTCGCTCCTCGCCGGTTTTCGGATCGCGCACGATCTTGACGTGCTCGCGCCGAAAGCCGTACTCCTTCTGAAGCTCTTCGACCGTTTCATCCGCCTCATGGAAGAACTCGTCCTCGGCGATGCTATAGGCATCCTCCCACGAACGGGCTCGGGCAATGCCGGTGATGCCCAGGCTTTCCCGCATGACCCACAGCGGCCCGTAGCCGTCATCGTAGATGTGCTCCTCGTTGTCGAACCGGTCCAGGACCTTGACCAGGCGCTGGGTGTCTTCAATCTCGCCCTTGAGCAGATAGGGCTGTTCACGCGGGTACTTCCTGAGCAGCTCGCGGGGACTGATCGGCTTTCCCGGTTTTTCTGGCTCCCGCGCCTCGACCTGGCCGGTGGCCTTGGCCGCCTGGTGAAGCGGATTGAGCACCTTCGGGCTCTTCAATTCCTCGCCGGGCTTCAGGCGCTTGCGCTCAAACTCATCCCAGTCCACGTCCATGACGCGCCCGTACTTGTCCACGAGCTGGCCCCGGTGATTGCGGTGAAGCCCCATCGGGTTCCAACGGTTCTGGCGCGGACTGCCGATCTTGCCTTCCGTGCGCCACGGCGGCGTGAGACGTTCGAGACTGTTGACTTCTGTAGCGCTATCGAGGTTACCAACGACGCTGAAAGTACCCGCAGTTTCGTCGTTTGCGTCCAGAATGTCGCTATTGATTGCTCCGTAGTCGTTCAAGGCTATAAAAACAGACTCACCGTGGAGGTCGAGCCAGTTTAGCTGTTCCTGGCTAAGCTCAGCCTGTGTGTAATCCCAACCGTAAGTCGAAGCCACTTTTTGGAGGGGTAGCTTGAACGATTCTATGCCCGACGGCTGAAAGAAAACGTACGGCTCTGCCTCTCCGGGGTGCCGACTTAAAAGCTCCCGAGGCGTGACCTCATTAAGAACCTCGCGGGCGAGCTGGAGTGCCTCCTCCTTGGCCTTGAGCTTGCGAACGGCCTGGCGGATATGCTTTTCGTTGCCAAATGCCAGCTCCGGCAGGTTGTCGACCGAGACCCACTTGAGGCCCTCGGCGTCGTCGGTGGCTGTGCCTTTGGCGTCCTCGGTCTTGGCCCAGCCGCAGAACATGGCCGTGCCATCGGCGGTCTTGCCCAGCGGAACCAGGCTCTCGGCGGACAAGCGCGTCTCCTCCTTCAGCTCCCGGTGGGCTGCCGCCTCGTCGTCCTCGCCCGGATCGCAGTGGCCACCAGGACAGGCCCACTTGCCCGCCTCGGGCTCGTCATCCCGCTTGATGATCAGAGCCTTGGGGTCGTCCTTGTCCTTCAGCAGCACCACGGCGGCAAACTTGGTCTTGGCCTCGCCCAGCTCCTGGCGCATGTAGTCGTTAATGATGGCCTCGGCCTTGGCCCGCTGGGGCAGCGCCTCGTCCCACCGCGCCTTGACCTGGTCGCGGCTGTTGCTGGTCAGGAACAGCCTCCCGGTCTCCTCGCTGTAAACGACGCGGCTGTAACCTCCATCGCTCAGGTACCATTCGCCGCCCTGGGCAAACCACTTATCCGGCGTATCCGGGTAGTGGTGGTACTGGCTGGCGGCCTCGAAGGCGCGGTCAGTCAGTGCCACATCGAGGTCCCACATCGCTCGCTTGAAAGGCGTAAACGTTTCTGCTCTCGCAATCACGCGCTGCTGGTATTCCTCGGATTGCTCGTAGGTTTTCTTCGGATCGAACTTGGGCCGCAGCATGTCGTAGAGCTTGTCGTGAAGGTCTTTCTCGGCCAGCTCTTTGGTGTCGCACGGCGCTCCGGCCACTTGCTTGCCGCCTTCGAGGTAGGCTATCGCCATCCAGCCGCCGTGATGCGGATGGGTGACGGTCTCAACCTCGTGCCCGGCAACCTTCATTTCTTGAAGTAGGCTTTGGGCAGATAAAGCGGCTGCTCCAAAGCGATGTAGCTGGAGCTGGAATGCCGGTGACCCGGCGACCACGACGGCTTCTGACTGCGGTGCAAATGAGGATTCTTCTCGGCCCACTCACGATCCAAACGTTTACGGCGGGCGTCGGCCCGCTGCATCTTCAGGTCATAGCGCGGCTCCTTGAGGTAGATGCCCACCGCCCATTTGCTGCCGTCGCCCTTGGTTTCGATGTCCAGGGCCTGGATGTCCGCGTCGCTGATGCCCAGCTCGTCCTTGATGAGCGCCCACTTGGCCATGAACCGCTGGAGCCGCTGCATCTCGTCGCGCTCCGCCCACAAGCGCTCCAGCTCATTGTAGATGTCGCGCTTGCTGCGTTCGCCAGTCTCCAGGACCCTGGAGGCGAGCGTCTCGGACTCATCGAACTTGAGGTCAAAACGGCTTTTGGCCTTGGGCTTCTCGGTCTCTTTTTCCTCGTCGTCCTCGTCCTCCACGTCTTCTTTGCCGCGCTTGCCGCTGAAATCGAACTGGTCGTAAGGCACCTTCACTATGCTTTGCCGCCACGGGTCGTCCGGCCCACCGGCAGGCTGGGCAAAAGGCACGTCCTCCTTGACGCCCTTAGCCCATTTGAACATGGCATCGGCCTTCTTGTTGTTCGCCAGGAACCGCGCTTTGGCGCGGCGTGCGCTTGGTCCAAGCTCGCTGTCCGGTCTGGCGGCCAGGCGCTTCATCCGACGGAACCCTTCATCTTCGCCCGTGTTTGCAGGAATGCCCTCCAACTTCGGTGCGTTCACCTGAACGCCGATGCGGTCCTGCAAGGCCGGGGCGTTGCGCACCAAGCTTTGCGCCAGGCTGATCATATCGGCCTTCTTCATCGAGGCTTTGGCCTGATGCCGGTCCTGAACCCAGCCTTTCTGGCCCCAGTACCATTTCGTGCCACCTGGGGCGTCATAGCTGACCACCCAGCCGTAAGCTTCGTGCAGTTTGCTCATCTCAATTCCTTCTTCTGTGGGCCGGTTCGCAATGTCCCGGCGCAGCGTTGAAATCCATCCACGATAATTCCGGGCGGCTTGCTGATACTTGGCGCGCTCCGGGCCAAGGGTCTGCCGGGCGGCCCGCCGGTACTTGTGCAGCCACCGGCTGGCATTCTTCAGAGCGCGATCTTGCTGATTGGGCGTCATATCAGGCGTTTCCAGCCTTCGTCCTCGTCCGGGGACCACTCGTCACCGACCTCGACGTGCTTGATGCCATCCAGCTTCAGCAGCTTGATGATTTCGGGGCCGCCCGTGTGCTCCGGCTCACCGTCCGAATCCGCCGCCGTCCAGTGGACCTCGTGCTTCTCGGGATGGTAGTAAAGCATCCCGTAATCCCCGGAATGCTTGATCTTCTTGGCGGCAGCCTTGAGGCGGGCCTCGATGCCCTCACCCTCCAATACGACGCCTTCGAGCACGCTGGCGGCCAAGGATTCGCCGGTCGTGCGCGGAGGCGGGAGCGCTAGTGGCTCGTGGATCGTCTCAACGTCAATGACTTGAGCCGCTGCATTATTGAGAGTTTGAACGGCTTCCCTGTCTTCTTTCCGTTCCCATTTGGACCCAAAAAACCTGGCTATGCTTTCGGCAGCCCAAGGAATGTCCTCCAGCCGCGTGCCCCACCAATCAAGTGTGTAGGTTCCGTTTGCCAAATACCGAGCCCATTCCTTGGCCAGTCCATAGTCCAAGAAAGCGCCTCTTTTTGCAGAAATTGGCCATTTGGATAGATCGTTGAACTTGGCGTACTCGGCGCTGTAATCATCCGTCTCCCTGTAGCCTTCGAGCACGCTGGCGGCGAGGGCTTCAGCCTGGAAACGCTGGTCAAGGTCGTCCAGTTGCTGCTCGATGCTCTTGGCCTGGTGCCGGAGCCGGTCCTTGTGCCGCCGGAGCAGCTCCATGAAGACCGCCGTGAATCGCGGGCGAACGCGATCCGTAACTTCGAGACCAAACTTCTTGCCCAGCTCCTTGACGGCGGATGGGGTCCCGGAAAGCCGCCACAGGTCGCCTACCCGGATTTTCTTCTCCTCCAGGTGCTTCTCCAAAAGATCGGTAGCCTCCTCGATCGACAGCTGGGGATTGAGCAGGTCGGCCAGGATCATCAAATAGGCGGCATCCCAGCGCATGCCGGGATTCTCCGGGCCGCCCATCAGGTGGCTTGGCACGACTGCATACTTTGGCATCTTGCCTTTAACTACGCGGGCGAAGCTCCTGGAGGGTCATCGTGGGATTACTCAGGAGCGTCTTGCGGATGGCGACGTTTTCCGCCCGCTGCGCCCAGTAGTTCTTGCGGGCAATGCAGTGAGCGTACTCAAGTGCCAGTCTCGCCAGCTTAGCCTTCAGCTGACTTTTCGGGCTTCGGCTGTTCTTTCGGGGCCGTGATTTCATGAACGACTGCTTCCAAATCCTTGCCGCACTGGCGCAGAAAGGTCTTGGCCGCCAGCATTTGCTCGTACGGTGTTCCAGCAGCTCGCGCCTCCTCCACCTGCTTGGCGTACTGGTCGGCGTCCTTATGCCACCGGGCCACCAGCTTCCACAGCTTGGCTTTTTCTTCTTCGTTCATCGCGATGCGTGATATTCGGCCCACATTGCGTCCCAGTAGGCGTGGTATTCCTCCGCGCACTCAGGGCATAGCGCATGGACCTCATTGAGCCGGTCATCCGCGTAGGCCGTCCGGCAGGGCTGACGCGTGGCACCCGGAGCACCGCACCAGTGACAGGCTGTGGTCAAGACCTCTAGTGCCCGCCGCTTAATTGCGGTGCTCAACCCCTCGGGTAGCGAGATTTTTCCAGTAGCGGGCATCAGCCAGGATAAGCCAGATGAGCACCGGAATGATGCCGATGGCCGCAATTCCCAGCGCAACCACGGCCAGAACGACGGCAACAACCGCACCAACGATCGCTGGAACGGCCAGGATCGCCGCGACTATCCAAAAGCCAGTCAGTTTGACGGCGTCCCACATGGTCCGTGTTCGTCGGTTCGGTTTTCGATTTCCGTCATATCGTCGCCCAAGCCCAAGGCCACACGAAGCTTCTGGCCAGCCTCGATGGCCGCGAGTGAGTCCTGCTCCTGGTGCCCTGCTGTCAAAACGGTGGGGCCTGTCTTGCTGTTCCATACAAACAATACCGCCACGTCCTGGCCGTGCTGGAGCATGAGCTGAAGCAGCTCCTCGACGGTTGGGTGCGTTGGCTCTGGTGCCTGTGGCGGCCTCGGGCAATCGTTTACGCCGACGCGTCGGTACCTCCACACACCGTTGGCTGCCAGCCCATCGAAGGATTCCGCAAGCTTCCTCGCATCCTCTTCGGTGGGCACGGTGACCTTCAGCGGCAGCTTTTCGTGATAGACTTCAAACCAGGTGCTCATAAGCTTATTTCAGTCGCTGGTCGTACTTGGAAACCAGGTCATCAATACACTGGCGCTGCTTCGGCGTAAACGAAATCTCTTCAAAATCGCCGTACTCCTGCTCGCGCCGCAGCTGGCTCTCGATAAACTGGGCTTCCCAATCGGAAACCTCAAAATCCGCCTTGTCCAGCGCCTTCAAAAACTCCAGGCGTTCTCGATCGTTCATGCGATCAAGAACGTGATCCGCCATTGGTGGAAGCCTTTATTCGCTGGTATTCGTTCCAGCAGCGCTGGCAGGCTTCAATGCGGTCAAAGGCTTCCTGGAACTTTGGCTCCTTCTGCGGCCCTTTGCGCTGCGCTTTGAGCTGAAAGAAGCCGCACAGGCTCCAACCGTCCGATCCGTAACAGTGCCACTCACCCATCGAGGATTTCCAGAATACCTGGCTCATGCGGAGAAAGCCTGCTCGTCCGTGGGCGTGATGGAAAGGAATTCACCGTCGAAAGTCACGACGTATTCAGCGCCAGGATGGGCTGCGGTGACCTGCTCCAGGTGCTGGTGAAACTGGCGCGACTTGAGGCACTTCATCAGCATCCTGGCCTCCATTTGTGTTGGTTTCCTCCGGTGGTGCCGGACAAACCCGGCCATCACCAGCTCGTAGGCGCTCGCGTAGTTCATGACCAAACTATATCACGATAGGAAAACTTGCTCGGGCGGTTCGTTGGTCGAGGACTTGTAAACGTAGAAGCGGTGCCACAACGGATCGGCGTCCTCATCCATCGACGCGGTCCACCAGCCCATCCAGCCGTTGGAGGCTTCGTAGAGCCACGATCCGAAACCGACCCGGTGCGCCGTCCAGGTCAGCTGCGGCCATTTCTCGCGCAGGACCCGAATCATGCTCCTGCGCCTCGGTTTGAAAGTGGCCGTCCCCGCCGCCTGATGAAAACGGCGGGGCGCACCGGCATCAGGTCCGGGCGGGCTACTCATCTGTGTCACCACGGCTAAGCTTGCGGCACTTAATCTCTATTCCGAACTTCTCAAAAAGATTCCGTTGATTTTGCAGGCTTTCAGCCGCTTCCTCTTCGAGGCCCGCGTCCTCCGCGTCCATCTCACCGTCTTCTGCATCTGACGGCTGGCATATATTCAGCAGCGCACCCCACAGCGCGACCTCTCTGGCATGTTCATCATCTCCATCGTCAACGTCATAGAATTCAGCCGGACTGTTCTCAGACCAAGCCACGCCCTCCCAAAACTTGTAGCATTCTAAAGCGGTGAACCACACAGCTCCCGCAGCGAGCCCATATCTTAATTTGGCAGCCACGCTGTAAGTTTCATCTTCAACGTGTTGTGCTGAACAGTCCGAGAGCCAAAGTTGGAAGATTTTGTCCAAGTCATCCTGACTCACGTCACTGTCATAAGGCAGGTCTTCGTCTTCTGGCACGTCAAAGACTTTCTTGCGTAAAGCCAGCCACGCCTTTTTTGGCTTAAAGTCGCGGTCTTCCAAATCGGCGCACAGGTGTTCAACGAAACGGTTCATCAGGTACTGCAAGCTCCCGGCGTCTGTGATGACCAAACAAGGGTCTTCCAAATCGTCCAAGCATTGGTGCCACATAGGTAATCCTCTAGGTTAGGCTATTCTGTTCCGTCGATGTCCAGGATCACCAGTCGGCTCTCGTACCAGTCCGCGATCATCAACAGCACGTTGGCCATCGCGGCGGCCTCCTGGAGGACCTGGGTTGGGTTTTCGTTGGTGGCGGCATTAAGGTTGGCTCGACAGTCCCAAAGCCGCTTCTTGAGACTGAAAACGTCGGTCGACCGCCAGTGGGCCGGACTGTCCTTGTGCTTGGCGGCGGCCAGTTGGCGCTCCATCTCGGTCGCGAACCAGTTGACGATCGGTTGCGTCTCCGTCACCGATTCCGGGACGAAGAGGCTGCCCAGCTTGCGGTATCCGTCCGAAGCGGGCGGCGCGGGCGGCGGATTAGGGCGCGGCAGTACCGGCGGTGGATTTGATTCCTTCTTCATGGTCTCTTGATCGTGACGCCTCCCTGGCAAGCGCCTCAGCGATGGCGAATTCGTGAATGCGCACGTCGTACGCATGATCCTCTACGATGCACACCCACCATCCGCCTGACCTCGGCTCCACTGTCTCCGCCAAAGATTGGCCAACGGTGAACTGGATGCCTCGTGCAAGTCTCATCAGTCTATGGCGCAACCACAACCTCCAAATTCGTCCCTTGCATACCAGTCAGAGGGCTCATCACCGTCAGCTTGAAGGCGTTTACGAAATTCTTCAAGCGTCATCGGCCTGGTTTTTCCACCGCGCCGGTCCCGCAGCACGGCCACGTCCTTGTCCAGGAAGGCCCGCAGCTTGCGCTCCTGTTCCTCGTGGAACGCGTAGCGCTCGGGCATTTCGGTGAGCAGTAAACGAAACTGCGCCTGGCCTGACTTGATGCAAAAGCCGCCGCAGTTATTGTGGGCGAACCCGAGCTTGTAGAGCCGAGGCAGCTCGAACCCAAGCTTCTTCAGCTCGATGAGCATGTCTGGCTTGTCCACCAGCGGGTCCCACATCATCGGTGCTTCAATCTTGAATTCAGGCCGATAAGTGCGCAGGCGCTCCAGGCGATGGTCCTCGGTCCAATCCAGACCCACGTGGACCGTGGCCTTCGGGGCGTGCTCAGTCATCCACTTCCAAAGCAGCTCCCGCTTGAGAATCTTGGAGCACGGATCGACGCGGGTATTGCCCAGGAAACGCTCGTCGAAGAACACCTGCCACGGGGTCCGCCCGTCCTCGATTTTGGTGATGGGCACGCGCAGGAACTGGCTGGTCTCGTCCAGGAACCGGTAGAGGTCCTCGTCCTCCATCTTCGTGTCGGCGAAGAGCAGGACCACCGTGTCCGATCCGTAACGGTCAATCACCCGTTTGGCCGCCCAAAACGAGCAGGCCCCACCACTGTACTGGACCACATGTTCGATCATTCGCGTACTCTCAGGCCGTCAATCCACTCACCTAAATCTTCCAGGGTCGTGTGGTACCAGCGGCCCATCTTCAGCACGTTGTAGACCCAAATGTCGGTCAAGTCCTCGGTGTGAAGCACGATCAACGCGGGCACATTGATGATCCTGGCAATGTAGCGCATCACCCGCGCCTGGGGCTTGTCGTGAAATAGCCGGGTCCAAACCTGGTCGAGGTAGCGCGGCGGTATCGGCACCACTTCAGAGCAGGTCAGCTCGTACATCGCCACCGGGATAAGCTCGCCTTCCCTGTTCGGGCGGTACTCGACAAAATCAATGTCCATCGAAGGCAGTCCGTGCCCAAGTGAGAAGTGCCAGTCTCGGAACTTCTTGCTTGGGTCGTTGGAACGACGAATGCGCTTGTAGCTCTTGATTTCGTCGATGGCCTCAGCGGCAGTGCTGATGCTCACGGTGGCTCTCATGACTTTGAAGAACGGCAAAGGTCCATGCCGAGAACCTCGGGCTCGCCGTCACGACCAATGCCCCACCGCACAGAAACGTTAACTATTTCGCCGATCCGTAATTTCGGCACGAGCACGCGCCTATGCTCTAAGTCGAAGTCACACTGGAACAGCGGATGCGCGATGCGCCCGCCAGTGGAAATGGGTATGCCTTGTTCGGCAAGCCCGATCAACTGCGCGGAAAGAGCTGTTCCGATCGGACCTTGAGGAAGCCGGAGCGGCACCCACACAGTCAGCGGCTCGGCAAGCGCTCGACAGGCATGGTCCTTGATTACCAGAGCAGGACGCTCAGCAGGTCGACACTGCGGCTGGCCAGCTCCACCAGCTCCGGCTTCGGGGCGGCAATCTCGCGCTGGCTCTGAATCAGGGCCAGGGCCTTTTGCACTGTCCATTTCTTTTGCCATGCCAGGTACGTTGCTAAAACCACCACGCTACGAGAAGACCCGCTGTGACAATGGACCAGCACCGGCACTTTGCCCAGCTCCACGATTTGCCGCAGGCAAAGGGCCGCGCCGATGAGCGCGTGGAGCGCATTGCCGGGGCCATCGACCAAGGGCACCTTCGCGTAGAGCACGCCGTCAGGCACCTGGATGTCCAGGTCGAACGCGCAGTTCATGACACCCTTGATTTTGCCGCCATCGACCAAATAGCCGGGAGCCTGGCTGGTGCCGATCCAAAACGTCGAATCGATCTTCGATGCTACCATGCTTTAACTAACAACGGCCCGTCCACAGAGATGGCCGTTTGGCCACGCGCTCGCAAAACGCCTCGATCTGGTCCTGAACATGGAGCAAGTAGCCGTGCGGCAGGGGCTGCTTCAACTGCGCCCAAAGCTTACGGATCGCCTCAACCTCTTTCCACTCCAGGTAGTTGTTGCGTGCTAGAAGCGCCCACCAAAACAGGATGACCGTGTTGATCACCAGCGGAATGACCTCCAGCCAGTCGAACCCCAGGCTCAAGGAGAGCGCCCACGCCGCCACCTGAAGAAACTGCATGGGCACGCCAAAACCGAAGATCACAAAGCCAATACGGCGGGTCCGGCTCAACCTAATCAGGCTGGCCTCGGCGGTGCGGACCTTCTCCTCATGCGTCTTCATCGGCGTGACCCCTGAGCTTGTCGCGCTGTTCGAGGCATCGGTCACGCCATGCCCTGTTCAACGCCGCTGCGTCGCGCTCGGCATCGGCGATTGCTTTGGCAACCTCATCAGGCTTCTGGCCGTACTTCGGGCACCGGTTGGCCAGCTGCGAAGCCAGCCAATCGATGTCGACCTTGGTATTGCTGAGTTTACTGCCCTTGCCGCACTTGACGCGCACAGGGTCGTTTGCCGGATACAGCTTCAGGCTCGTGATGACGTACGCCTTGTAAGCCGAGTTGATCATCTGCCTGTTCCAGGCCGGGTCGCCTCTAAACATCAGCTCCAGCATGCGGCGAAAGCGCAAAAACCTTGGATTGTCGTTCACGGAGACTCTTACGCCCTGTTGAACCACGACCTTGCCCAGCTTTTCGTTAAGCCTGCGCCGTCGCCTTTCTACTGGGACCTCCTGCATTTCGCTCTCAGCGGCAAGCGGGCTTTGAGCCGGAAGCTGAGGCTGCGGCAAGTCCGGGAGGCTGGGAATCGCGTTGAGAGCCGCCTCAGCCTTTTGGCGCTCCGCCTCCAGCCGCCGTATCTCCTCCTCAACTTCCCTGATCCGGCGGACAACCCTGTCGGCTTTCTCGTTGAGCTGGTCGGCTTGCTTGTTAAGGCTTGCCCGCTCCTCGGCGAGATTTACCAGCCGCCGGTTCAGCGCCGCGTGGGCCTGGCCAAGCATGTCCTCCACGGACGACTCGGGACCTTTCTGCGCCAGTGCGCCAAGGATTTGGAAGCGGTCCGTTTGGGCGGTCGCATGATGCCTCTTGATGTGCCTTTTCAACCAAGCTGGGTATTCAAACTTTTCCGCGCAGTGCGGACAAACGTGGGTTTTTTCGGGCTTGTTTTTCACGGTGACGAGTCGACCCGGTCCGGGTCCATGAGGAGATGCAGAATTCCCTTGGGCGTGGCAAACCGCATCACCAACTGCATGAAGCCGGTGTAGCCAACCGCCTGTCGCAGCCGTTCCTCGATCCTTGATTCCGCAATCTCCAGAACCGGCGGTGGCGCAAACCAACTGAAGCTGGCATGAATCCAGAGCTTGCCGTCCATTGTCTCTCGGGAAACGATCATGCGCATCCCGTCCTCAAAGTCAAAGACATGCTTGCGCAGCAGCCCTGGCCTGGTTTGCTTGCCAGCCTCAACCTCTAGCGGATCGTAAACGTCGTGGAGCGCGGCGGGCATGCGCTTGCGGGCGCTCTCCACCGGCTCCGGCGCGTACGGCATGTGGGCTGGATACGGGGCCTCCACGTCATCTTGCCAAGGCGGACAGCTTGGCGGATTTGGTGTAGCGCATGTTGCTGACCGCCCACTCGCGGCTCCAGTGCCACTTGTCCTCGACGTAGCACTTGAATTCGTCGTTGGTGATCAGGATGGTCTCGTCGGTGCTCATCTCCAGCATCTTGATCGCTCGGTCGTATTCCTCGGTGTGGTCCTCGGGCGCTTCGAGCTGGATCAGGCTGGCAAGCTGGAACGGTCTGCCGTTACGGGCCGCCTTGAGCTGGGCGTCCAGGGCCTTGATGGCGACCTGGCGGTACTTCTTCTGCGACTTCAGGAAGATGTCGCGGTGCTCGGCGCGGTTCTTCCGCACGATCGCGAGCAGTTCGGTCTTGTTGATGTGGATTTGTCTCATGGTGCTTACTCCGGGTGGCGGTTCGTATCCCAGTTCAACGGCCAACGCGTCCTCGGCGTCGGCAGAATGGAAAGCTTGAAGGTCTTGCCCCTCCTCAACCCTCCAGCGGGTCTTGAGCTTGCGGGTTTTGCCAATGACCCGGCTGCTCGTCAGCCTGATGGAAAAGTCTCGGTCCCAAATACTCATACGCGTTACGGAAGCTTCCGGGCAAGGGCGGTGTACTGCTCCGGCGAGATGGCCCACGCGTTTACAAGCGCCACATCGTCCCCGCGCTCCAGCACGCCGGTCAGCCAGTCGACCGGATTCCGTGTGGTCAGCGCATTTGCGATTTTGACTTTGCCGTTAATGGACTGACGGAAAGAAACCAGGTAAGCTTGTGCCTGCTCGCGCCTTTTGGCCTGGGGTGCCGGGGTATCTTCAGTGTCTTCCTGAATGCCTTTGGTGCGCCCGCTGGGCCTGCCACTCGCTCGATAGTGCGCCTGCTTCCGCTCCTGCCGCTGTTCCGGCGTCAGCCCGAGCCAGTCCCAGTTCATTTCCCAAAATTCCTTGTCCTTGTTGGCGATGAACCAAGAGGCGTCGTCGGCGGCAAGCAAGACGCTGTAGACCTCGACCTGCCCGGCCCATCCCTCGCCAAGCCCGGCGGTGGCCCTGGAAACCTTGTCGAGCATCTGCTGCCGGATGGTTTCAGCCCATCCGATTTGCCGAGGCGAGCCCACCAGCCTGGCCGGGGTCTCGGCTTTGGGCAGGCTGTCAGCCAGTTCTGGAGAAAGCTTCATGCTTACACGTTCTCACGGCATAAGATAGCCGTCAATGAAATTTCCATAATTCTCATTCTGGTCCCGGAAAGAACTTCCGCACGTCAATGGCATTGCTCACGACTGCCGTTGTTGTCGGCCAAAACGTATAGTCCGCTCGGTACTTGAACAGCGGCCAAATGGGCGCGTAGCCGTAGATCGGGTCCTGGGTGTCGTGGAGAACGAGGACTTGCGCCCAGTCCGATAAGCGCCGAATCACCGGAGCCCTGGCCTCGGGCGGCTCCATGTCTACCAGGACGAAGCCCCACTTTTGCTCCAGCCGCTCGTTCTCCCAGCCGTCCTTGACCAGCAGCATCTGGTGGTTGGGGTGGGCTAAGGGCTGGAAAACCTTGAGCCAGGTCTCGTTCGTCTCGTAGCTCAGCACCCGGCGGCCCAGGCGGGCCAAGGCATTGAAGATGGGCGTGCTGTAATGGCCCATGCCCAGCTCCGCCATCGGCAAGCTTGGGCAAAGCGTCGCCGCCAGCACTGTGAAGGGAATGTGAGTGCCCGTCGACCTCATACCCTCTCCGTAACCTCAAACATCTCGCTGCCGGGCAGCTCGGCGCTTGTTTGTCGCAAGTCTTCCTTGGCCTCCTTCTTGTCCAGCCAAAGAACGCCAGCCCGCTCGCCTTTACCCAACACGGCCCAAAATGTCCTCGGGCGTCGAAGCGCCTCCGCGACTTGCTCGGAAGTAGGCACAAAGCTTGTCGCATCGTAGCACCAAACCGTTCGTTCGGTATAGTGGCACTGACGTTTGGCCACGCGCTGTATGATGCCCATTCGCTCCAGCGGCGCAAAGCGCGGGCCTAATGAGTCCTTTTTGTCGGCCTCAACAAGCCCCTTATCGATTGCGGTGTGGTAGCATTCGGTCTGAGAAAGCCCCTGGCCGTCACCGTAGCGCCCACCGAACCTGTAAAGGCAATCGTAAACAGCCCACAGTGTTTGCCCCAAGTAGCCGGACTCCCTGATAGCTGCGTACGCCTCCGCACTGGTATCGCGTGGCATTGTTAAACCTCCGCAGTACCCTCCACCTGGCGGGCCTCCCGCTTGGCCGTCCTGGAACGCAGTGTTTCCAGCGCCTTGCCGATGTGCTCAAGGGCGTCGGTGTTCTCGTCGCACGCGAACCGGCTGTTCTGGTAGTACACCAGCCGGTCGGCCACGACCTCCAGCAAAGTTTCGACAAACGCCCCGTTGTGCGGCAAGCGATCCTCGCCGCGACCGAGCGGCCCGTTTTGCCAGGAGATGCAGAAGCCCGTGCCGAAGGAGCAGCCACCAGCTGGCACGCCGTCCGGGGTGGTCCAATGATTGGATGTAAACGATTGTGCGCTCATACCCAATAGAACGGAAAGGCGGCGGGCTACAACCCGTTTAAGCCTCACAGAGGCGCGCCCGCCGCCGCACTGGGGCCACCCAGCGCAAATCATCAGGACTTGCCTGCCAGAATGGCGTCGGCTAAGGTTTCCAGACCTTTGCGGATATTCTGCCCAGCTCCTTTTACCGCTTCTGACAACGACGGCTCTGGACTAGCTGGCCTAAGAGAGGGCAACCTGCCGTCAGAAATTGAGTTGGCCACGTCAGCTAAACTCGTGGCTATTGACTCAACATTGTCGCTGACAGCGCCCGCGCAGGCTGCGGCAGCCGCGTCAGACAATCCTCCGTTTACCAAGGTCTCAAGCACTACGATCAGTCTTTCCGCTTGTTCCTTCGTCATAGCTACTCCTGTAATAGGTGCCCCGGCGACCGGACGGTCTCACTCGACGGATTTTCAGTCCGGCTGTGCCTCCGCCGACGCCCGCCGGGGCAAATTGTCGAACAAACATTCCGGCAAAAAACCGCCCGTTTGCCCAAACAGGCGCGGGGCGGCGTACACCACCACAAGTTCTATTGGCTTGCCGCAACCTCCACAAAACATCGTGGCCTGCTTTCGCTTGTCGGGATCAATCTCGTACTCCGTGCCCAGCGGAATGCGCTCATCGAGCGTCGGAAAACCACAGTCACAAACTGTCAGTCTGGCAAGTTTTGCTAGCATGTCGGTAAACCTGGGCATTCGATCGACGGGCCGCCCGGACCTGCCTTACTCTCGGTTTTGCCTTTCCATTCCAGGCGCTGCTCGTCAAAGGCCCACGGTTTGATGATGCTGCCGTCCGCCTTGAGCTTGTCCGGGGTGACCTCGATTTGGATACACCCGTTGATGTGGAAGAACCGGGCGGTGGCCACGCCGCTGAAACCGCTGATCGGGTCCTTGACCTTCTGGCCAAAAGGAACCGTGGCGGGCTTCCGTTCCACCTTCAGCGCGATCTTGCCTGGTTTGAGCCTGGCCTCGTCCAGCCAGTGGTCGCTCTCTTTCTCCGCGTCCTTGGGCTTCTTGCGCGGCGTCACGCAGACGCGGGGCGGCGAGTGCATGAATTCGGCGATGCAGGTAATGACGCCGGTCAGGCCGGTGATTTTGTCCGTGACCGTCTGTCCGAGCTTGAGTTTGGATTCCATGTGGTATTACGGATCGGATGTTAAGGGGAGCCCGAAGACGCCACTCAGCGCCTCCAGTCGTCACCCGTTGGGCGGCTCCCCAAATCGTTGCTTTGCTCATTCTATGCTCGTGGATGCCTAGCCATCAAACCCTCCACGTCTTCCTTGGTGATCAGATCAGGATTGATTGCGTGAGCGACCAGCACAAGGCCGTCAGCTATCCTGTAACCTGAAAGAGAAATCTCACCAAGCAGATGCGCGATAGTGTACTCCTGGTTGGCGGAAACTTTATCCTTCAGATCGTCAAGCGACATGCTGAGCATGCCGATTGAGCCTGCTTCTTTGGCCAAACCCTCTACCGCCTTGGCCAAAGCCTTCAGCTGCTCACTTTCTGCGCTCATATCCTATCCTCGTTTTACGGATCGCCGTGTTACGGATCGCCGTGTTACGGATCGCCGCTTCTTGGCGTAAGCCTTCAGCGTCTGCTTAGCAAAGAACTCAATCATTCGCGTCAGCTCTCGACGGGAAATACCTTCTTTTTCAAGGCCGTGCGCCGCTGCCCATTCAGCCACCGCCTTGTCGGCGTCACGCATCGTTTCCCGGTACGCCGCCGCACGCCGCAGCTCTTCCTGCGTGATGTTGGTCCTGGCGTACACGCTCATGGAATAGCTCGTCATCGTGACCAGGATTTCCTTGATCGTGATGCCGCGCCGCCACGTAGGCTTGGCCATTTCCTTAGCCGCCAGATGAAGGTAGGCCAGGCGCTCTTTGTGAAGCCCAGCACGCGAATCACTGTCCGTGCGCAAGCTTGCAAGCTGCTTGGGCCGCCGAATGACCTCGTCCGAGCGCCGGTCAAAACCCGAGTAGCTTGTCGAAAAAGCAACGGGGAATCCTGGCCACAGCTTTTTGGCCAGCGCCTCCAGCTCGCGCATTTCGCGGTCGTCGCGGTGCGCCAACTCAATATGCCGCAGCCACGCGTCAGTGTAGTCGCAGACGTGCCTCAAGTTGGCAATCGCCAGCTCCGCTCCGCGCAGCAATTCCTCGTTGGTTTCGCAAAGATGGTAGTGGGGCACTGCCAGCAGCTGAAGCCGCTGGGCCACGGCGCTGTCGTAAACATCAACGAAGATGTCCTCGCCGAACTGGCGGTGAGCTTGCCTGCGCACCCTATCGACAAACCGCTGGAGCGCTTTGGGGTCAGCAGCGTTTCTTGGTTCCTTCATGGGCGATCCGTTATTTGGCGATCCGTTATTTTGCTCGTTGCATAAACCGGCTGACTACGCATCGCTGGCGTAAACCGTGAGCGCTTTCCCGTCAAACGTTTTTAACTCGGCGCGTGCGATTTAGCAGAAATGCCCGAACAGATTACGCTTGCATGACTTACTGGTCAATGTAATTCTTTAATCCATGCCACCCAAGCTCACTGACACCCTGACGCCCGCTCAAAGGAAGCTGGCCAAAAAGCACGGCACACCCGCCGAATTCGCCCAGGCGACCTACGCCTGCGTCCCCGGTGACATCAGCATGGATGAGGCTCGTGCCGCTGTGGAGAAGTACAGCCAACAATGGAATGCCGCAGGCTCCCTCGAAGCCCGATTCGCCGACCTGCCCAAGGTGCCTGTGCGGCTCGTCGGCCTTGACGGCAATGCCATGAACTTGATCGCACAGGTTCGCCGGGGCGCTCGAAAGGCTGGGTGGCCGGACGCCCGCATCAAGGAGCTGACCGACGAGGCCATGAGCGGGGATTACAACCACGTTCTACAGACGTTGATGGCCGTGTGCAAGAACCACGGCGCTTGAATTATGTCACGAATCATCATTCCAGCAGGCTTGAAACGGCGGCGGGTGCCCGAGGCGGGGTATTGCCCGGACTGCCACGAGAAGATGGACGCTGCCTCCAGTCCTACGGGCCGCATGCCTGAGCCTGGAGACTGGTCAGTGTGCGCCATGTGCGGGTGCATCATGCGCTTTGGCGAGGACCTGGAAGTGCGACGGGCTACCGAGGACGAATTGAACAGCGTGCCGGAAAGGGAACGCGACGCTCTGTTGGCCTACAGCAAGCGCTTCTGCGCCGCCCGCAAGATCATGACCGCGCCCAAGCACCCCGACATCCTGGCCGTGCCCTTGCCGCCGTTGCCGTCGTCCATCGAGAGCCGTGAGCCGGAGGAAAGCTGATATGGGATCGATGCAACAAGCCGCGATGGAGGAAACGCAGCGCAATTATTTGCGCAACCGCTACTACAAACAAAGGGCCAAGCTTCAGGAGCGCATCCGCCTCTACGCAGACAACCCAGGCTTTGTCGCGGTTCTCCGGGCTGAGCTGGAATCTATGGAACGTCATTGGAAGGAACAGCGTGAAAAAGAGAAGAAGCGCCGGTCGAAAAAGGGCTGATATGGGCTTGTTTGCCAGGAAGTGGACGATGGTCACCGTGGAACTGGACACGGACATGTCCCACGAGGACTACTGCCGGTGGGCGTTGGAGACGGGCAAGGCGCTCCGGGAGCACTTTGGCGAGCCGCTGTTCTTTGCCCGCTACAGCGACCACTTGAGCAAGCGGGTCGCCTTCCAGATCAAAAACGTGAAGATCACCCCGGAGCTGCGGGAATGGTTCGACCGGCCTGACATCCTGTCGGCGACCTTCAAGAAGTGCGGCGGATCAGACAAGCACGCCAAGGCGTTCGAGCTGGCTTGTGTCCTGGAAGGCGCGGGCGAGGAGCAAATTGGCGACGTGCTCCACTGGCTCATGAACATGACGGGCTACCACTACGGCGACGAATTGCTGTTCTATACCCAAAGATCGGTCGCTTTGACCCGAATTCTGTTGAACCGCACGTCATGAGAAACAAAGAACGAGTGCTCTGGTCCGCCGTGTGCGCGACGTTGCTCACGGTCATGCTGCTGCACAAATGCCCGACGCCGCAGCAGTACCAGGAGCAGATCGACTGGCTCAAGCAGAAGCCCCTTTACGAGGCGGCAGTGCTGGAAAGCTACGGCCACGCCCTGCAAGGCATCGAAACCAACGAAATGAACCAGGTCATGGGCGAGGCGCTGATCAAAATGGCCGAAGTCCTGCGCAAGGAGCATGCGGAGCGGCTTTTGAAGATGGCGCGATGAACCTGAAGGAACGAGCTTTGCGGGCGATCAAGGCGACCGAGGCCATCCACACGCCCGACGAAGCCGTGCCTTTCATCCGGTTCCAGCTGCCCGAGAAGCTGATTCACGTGGCCAGGCGGATCGACGCGGCAGCCGTTTACGTGGTCGCCAAAGAGCTGTGGTGCCACAACTTCGAGTATCTTCGGTGGCCGTTCTGCCTGGTGGCGGTCGGGCCGCGCCGGGACGGCACGATTCTCTTGGCAACCGAGGGCGGGTGGGTGTTTACGGACGACGCGACCGACAACGTCGTCCAGCACGCCAGCTGGGTGTTTGACGGTAAGCGGGAGCGGCAAGCCTACTGGGAACGAACCGCAATTCGACTTTATGAAGCGTAAACATTATCGCATTCCAATCGACCGAATCCTCCAGATCAGCAACGACATCTCGGAGGACATGCTCTCGCCCAAGACCACCAAGGCCGAGCTGGTGGAGGTCATCCTCTACTTCCGGGACGAATTCGACCAGGTGGCCCACGAGCTGACCGCGCTCCGGCTGGAAATCGTGAGCCGGATGCTCCGGGAGACCGTTCACTTCAGCAAGAAGTTCGCGCCCTTGGACCAGTCGATCGTCAAGAAAGCCTTTGAGGAGGCCGCGCCTCCCGGATCAAAGCCGCGCCGGAGCCGCCCTCGCAAGAAAGGGCGTGGCGCTAGAACGGAACCTGCGACACACGCGAGCAAGTAGTCCACCTGCGGCCTCCTCACTTCCTTATGAAGCCGTGCCCCAGCACCAACCCCGATACCGGCAGCCCATGCACGATGGCCGAGGGCCACGCCGGGCCGCACGTGATCGGCAATCCCTATCACCCCAGGGAGCGCTGGGTCACCCAATGCGTGGCCACGCCCTGCGACTATCACGGCAACCGGGACATCACGGGCAACCAATGGGATGAGTGCATCCGGTGCGGGGATCGCAAGCCCTTCGGCTACGGCGACCTGCTCCAGGGCGATTACCGGTTCCTGACCGGCGACCACGCTTTCAGCATCACCTTGAGCCCGACGGCCAAGGTGGAGCTGGTGGAATCCTGCAAGAGCCCGCCCAGCCGAATACGGATGATATGGGCCAAGTTCAGGTGCAACTGCTACCTGCTGGCTCACGGCATGTGGCACGGCCAGTGCGAACTGGACGGCTGGGACAAGAACAACCGCGTCAGCTTCATCGCGGCGGTCACCGGCTCCAACTTCAACTACCGGGCCGAGCGGGTCTTCTACGGGCACGTCGCATTATGAAAAAGCAGAAATTCTTTCGGGGACACCGCGTCAGGATCGCTGACAATCTTGGCCCGGCAATGACCCACTTTCCAGCGGGGCTTGAGGCGATCGTCGTCCACAGCTACAGCGATGCCTACGGCGGCAACAACCATCACGATTACAACCTGCTGGTCCACGAGCCGGATGGCTGGCACGTTACCGCGTGGTACCACGAAAAGCAGCTCACGCTCCTGGATGCTGACCGGGACAAAGGCGAAGCCGTTCTACAAGAGAACAAGCGTGAAGCGGCCTTGATAGATTTGTAAACAAATGAGAGTTCAGCACTATCAAATGCAGATGCGGGATCACTCGCTGGATGTCCGGCCAGGTCAGGCCATCTTCAACGGGGACCAGATCATCGGGTTCATGTGGAAATGGGACCCGGACACAACCACCTGCGACGTGGTGCTCTTCGAGCCCGTGGACCTGACGCTCCTGCCCCACCAGACGTTCGTGGCGGAAACCTTCGAGCAGCCGTACGACGCGCTGGCGGATGTCCTCAAAGCCGATCCGGTCGTCCTGGGATGGTGGCGGGAAACGGTCCGGGGCTTTGCCGCCGCCATCAATTAACCGTTCTAGGAGATATGGCCAACACCGATTTGCGGACCTACATCATCGACGAGGAAGCCAAGCAGCGGGCCGCCCAGGTGCGCGAATTTGCCCTGGCCCACCGCTACAGCCTCACGGACATGCGTAAACGGCTCGCTGCGGGCACCAAGCCGCCCGGCGCTGATCCGAACCATGTCTTGATGCTCGACGCCCTGGAGCCGGTACAGCGGCCCTCCAGCAGCCCGGAACCGGACACGGCACAGCGCAGCAAGAACGCCTGCCGGGTCGTTTTCGTCATCGAGCAGCATACCGACGGCTGGAAAGCCCATTTCCAGGTCAGCAGCAGCCTGCCCCGCCTTTACCCGGACATCGGCAGCGTCCAGCGCATCCTCAACCTCTTTGGCATCCAAAAACTCGTGCGCGAGTCCGAGGCGGTGGAGATGGAGCCAATGGGTCCGGCCAAGGAAGCCGTCAATCTTTGGTTCCCCATCGACCTGAAGGGCGTGCCGATCCAGGTCACCGACGACCGCTTCCTGACTAGCTGACCTTCGAGACCAGCAGGTTGCTGACCTCCATCAAGTGCGTCGTATGGCCCCAGCCGATACAGACAGCATTGAAATAGCCGTCGGCGGCCTCGTTTACGGCGATGGTGCTCGCAGTCCGCAGCAGATAGCTGATGCCCAGGTTGAGCGCCGTTACCGCTCCAGTCATGTCGGCAGCCTCCATTGCCGCCGTCAAATTTGCGGTGGTCGTATCCAGCACGCCGGTAGTCGTAAGGGCCTGGTCGCCGCGCAAAGCGGCAGCCTGAACCGTGAAGTTTGGGCTACCCTTGGTGATTTCCACCAGGAGCACGCTGCGCCGGGTCGTCGGCGTTCCAACCAAGGACTGGTTGCCAGTCGCAACGGCAACTGCCGTATCGGTTGAACCGATGCGCTTGACAACCTGGTGGCTGCTGGTGTTGTTCGCCCGGAAGTAGGACTGGCCGGGCGTGTCCCCAACGATCCCGATCCGAACCATTGCGATTGAGGGATTGTTACGACAACCCAGGAAATGGCTCGTGGAGGAGGTAAGCACGCCGTTGCTGCCGTTGGGGCTGGCAATCACGCCGTAGTAATTCCTGGGTGTGTACAGGTCGTGGCCTGGGTCGGTCAGGATGTAGTGGACACCGATTCTGAGCTGATTCCAATTCGTGCCAATGTCGAAAATCCTGGCCATCTCGGAATTGCTGAGCACGATCCGCTTTTGATCGGCGGCCTCGAAGTCACGAATGATGATTGACGCAGACATAAGCTAGGCGATCCGGGCTACGGCTACGGCGTAAACACGTAGGGGATAGACGGTTGAACTCCAGGAAATGTGGGCGGCGATTGAGTCCCCGTAGAGCGCGGCGTTCGTGTCGTGAGCGCCAAAGGTGGTGCTCCCGCCGTTGACCGTTTGACCGGCTACACTGAAGCCTGCACCCAAAACTTTGGTGAACCCGGTTTCAGCCAACTCGATCGCATTACTGAGCGTGAAGTCGACTGTCGAGGCCGTAACGTAGTTGGCCCCGACAATCATGTTCAGGCCGCTCTTGTAGCATTCGGTGGCCAGGATACCCCGGCGCGGCGTTCCTTCTGTGGTCGGAATGTAATGGCCGCCCGCGTTGGAGCTGCCGCTCAGCACACCGCCGACAGACCGCATGCGATAGTGGCTGGAGCTGCTGAAATAAGGCTCGCCGCCGCCCGCGTTGTACGTCCAAACGCCACCTACCAACGAAGCGGATGTGTTGTTCCCACAAGCGATTGAGCCGTACCATAATCCCGCGCTCCCACTGCCAAGGTGATCATCCCTGGCAGCTGAAACGCCCAAGCGCAGATGGCCGTTGGGGATGTTGCTGGTGCCGCTGGGCACGACGTTTACGAGCGCCACAACCCGCAGCAAGGTCCAGTTGGTGCCCATTGAGTACTCGCGGCCCCATTCCTCGTTGCCAAGCTGGAGGTATTTGTGGTCGCCGTCTCCGAAGGTTGTCAGGCCAATCAGTGCCATAGCTAAACGTTGGTTTCGATGCTCGTCGTGCCGTTCCATCCAAGGCCGTCGATCATCGCCGACGGAACGGCTGTCCCGGTTCCATACTCAAAGGTTTCGGTGCCAAGGTAGTTCAGGAAGAACGAAGCTGTGCCGGTCCAGTTGGTACCGCCTTGCAAAACTTCCGTGACCTGGCCGGTGCCGTAATCTTCAAACGTCTCTGTGGACTGAAGGCCGTAAGCACTGTCTGACGCGATCCATTGGCCCTGCCAGCCAGTGCCCTGGTTCAGCGTGCCAATTGGGTCTTGTGTCGGATAGCTCTCGTACGAATCCTCAGCCGTCGCCCCAAACTCGCTTGAGGCTAGAACCCACGGGCCAGTCCAGCCGTAGCCGTAGTTCAGAGTCTTGGTGACGGGGTCGGCAGGCGTGTACCCCTCGAAGGTGTCGTACGGCCCGGCGGTATAGCCCTCGATTTGGTCGTTGGGCCGTCCACCGAGCGCACCGACGAAGGCGGGACTGCGGAACCGATAGATCACACCCTAATTACAGGGCGCGGAACTACTTGGTCGTCCTCCAGAACATCGCCCGGTTGGTGGCCATGACCTCGGGCGCGACTTGGATGTCGAAGCCCGAGTAGTCCTCCTTCATTCGATACGAGACACCCTCGTTCGTAAACGCAGCAAAGCCGGAAACCCACGGCACGCCGTTCTCGTCCTCAGCCATGTCGAAGGAGTACCCGCTGATGATCCAGTGGAACTCGGTCAGCCAGTTGGTCAGCGTCCCGTCGATGCACTTTTGAACCAGAAAGTCGTTGTCGATGAGGACCTTCTCGTAAATCGGCGCGTTGGGTTCGGGCGTTACCAAGTCCAGGGCCGCTGGAACGTAGTGTACCGGCCACGCCTGAGCGCTGTGGTTGGTCTCGTAGCCTGGGTACTCCCGCTCCATCTCCTCCTGAACGTCGTCGGGAAGCTCACGCGGCTTGATCTTGGCCAAACGCAAGAGCAGGAAAACGACGGCGAAGCCGACGATCAAAAGCATGATGCCGACAATCAGTCCTCCGAGGGTTAAGGCCAGGCGGCCCCGGTTTGGGTTGAGTCGAATCCTCATGGGGTGGCCAATAACGCAAAGGTTATGGCCAACCCGCCCAGGATCAGGGCGACGACGCCAAGGGTGATAATATGGCTCGGATGCTCATTCCAGCCGTCGAGCCATCTTCCGATGGTTTGAAACAGGCTCCTCATACGAAAGAGTCTTTGAACGGCGGCGGCCCTTGAGAAGGACCGCCTGTGTGGTTGTGGTCACCCATTCAACCTCGCGGGTCCGGCCCGTATCGATTCCACGAACCAGCCCGGCAAAAAGTCCCGGCTCGACGACCTCGTAGTCGTGCTTGCCGTACCGAATCACCGAGCCCTTCGGGAATGGCATCTTGGGTTTCCAGTGCCGCCATTTCTTGTAGATGCGATGAACCCCGGCCCGCGACATGCCGCCGAACTGCTCGCCAATCTCCTTGAGCGTCGGGTGGCCGTTGGTCACGGAGCGCACGGCTTCGACGATTTCCCAGTCCGTGCGGCTAGGCCGCAGCTTGGGCCGACAACCTCGGCTGCGGCGCAAGCCCGCCGCCTTGGCCCATAGACTGACCGATCCTTCGGATACGCCGTAACGGATCGCAATGTCCTTTAAGGGGTCACCACGGCGGAAATCCTCGACTGCTTTCTCTTTGACTGATTCAGGTTGCATAGAATGCCGACCGCGCTGCCGGTGTGCTGGCTCATAAAACCACCAGTAATGAGGCACACACCTAATGTAAACGATCTGCTACAGGTAATCAATAATTTTCAATTCCGCTTGGGGACGGTCGTATGGGAGAACACCAGGGCACGGACCTTTTCGGCCACCCGGTCATCCGCGATGGCCCCGGCGAAAAACATGGCCAGTTGCGCCCGAAGCGCGTCCTTGCGGTCGTAGAATGTGATCGCCATGCCCAACAGGTCAAAGGCTTCCTGCTGGCTGGGATGGCTCACTATTTCCACCTTCTGAATGGCTTGAATCATAGCGACTTTGAAGTCGTTGTCTGGTCGGCCCCGAAGTCGCTCGCGTAAACGTTCTGGCTTTGTCTGATGCTTGGGTCTGCCGTTGTTCTTCATCACCATAAAAGAACGGGCCACCATTGCTGGTGGCCCGCCTGGGGTTGGGCTGGGACTTAGGGACTACTCAGCAGGCAATTTGTCGCCGTTCTTGGCCCGGACCGGCACAATCTGAGTCGTATTGGGCATCAGACGCACCAGCTCGGCCTGGGATTCAACGCTCGTGAAGACCGACCACCGCTTGTCGTGCCACGTATCCTTGGGCGTGATCTGCTTGTCGGTGGACAACGGGCAGCTGTCGCCGAACTTGGCCGCGACCGCCTGTACCGCCTTGAGGTAGGCATCGTACTTCTTACGGCTGAACTCGCCCTTGTCGTCGAGGAAAACCTTGGAATCGAAAACACCAACCACTTTCTCCTGAACGTGCTGGTTGATGTCCACGTCGGCTTCCTCGAAGAGCTGCTCCAAGGCGTCCACGTCGGCAATCTGCCCATAGCGCTTGGTGAACTGGACCCGCAGCGCCTCGCCAGTCTCGTCGACCAGCTTGACCGTGAAGGTCGGGTGAATGGGGTCGGCAACGGAGCGCGTGAGGACCTCGCCCTGCCCAATTTCCAGGACATCGGGCTTCAGCTCCTTCATCGTGGCCTCCGCCTGCTTGGCCGCATCGCTGGCCTTGTTGTACTGCCGAACGAGGTCGCCCTCGATGGAGATTTCAGGAATTTCTCCCGGCTTCGCAGAGGCCGGGACCGTTTTGACTTTAAGACGTTTTAGTGCCATAGCGGGAGTAATATGGCACTGAAGCAACTAGCCGTCAACAATAATCTTTAAGTCACCGTCAGACTGGGAATGTTGGCCGGGCTGCTGGCCTGCTCGAACCGGTCGTAGGCCGTGACGATACCCAAAGTGCTGTAGGCCCCGGACGGCCAATCGCTGACATCGACGAACGCATCGCGCCCATAAAGTGTGTAGGTGCTGGGCGAAACCGGAACCGTGAAATCCCACTTGTAGGTCACCACGTCCGAGTTGGGATCGCTGGCCGTGCCGGAAAACCGGACGAGGGTCCTGGTGGGCAAGGCCGCCTTGGTGATGCTGGTGATCTGCTCCCCGCTAATGGGGTCGTACATGTCGACGCTGCTGAAGCTCGGGGCCTGGTTAATGGCCGTGTTGATGTCGAAATAGGTGCTGGTGGTTTTGTTCGTGGTCGGATTGGTCACCCAAACAATCACCCGCTTTCGGCCACCGACCGTCTCGTCCTCCAACTGCCGCTGCCACTCGCTCTTGTAGCCCTGCTCGACCGACGTGCCGTCGTTGGCGTAGATGAAGGGAATGTCCGGGGCGCTCCAGCCGTTGGTGCCGTTCAGGTCCCACGTAAACACCAACTGGCCGGGCACCGGATCATAGGCGTAGGCGCTCAAGTTGGCCACCTGGCCCGGCGCGATGAACTGAGTCGTCAGGGCGGTAGCTTGCGCGGTCAGCGCGTCGGGCGTGGCGGCCACCGAGAAGGACGGGGCCGCCGGATCGTAGCCCCGGAAGTCGAAATTCAGCCTGCGCGTCCCGGCGTCCCCGTCGATGATCTTGCAGGTCATCGTCGTGCCCGATCCGTAAATCGTCGTGCTAAACTGGTTGAGGTAGGTTTGGCGGGTCAGGCCCGTCAGCGTGCCGTAGTAGGTGCCCTCAACGCTGATGCTCGCCGAAGTCGTGTCCAACCCGCTAACCGGGTTGCTGCCGGAGTACCACAGGAACTGAATTCCGGCGTCCTCCAAGTCATAAGCCCGGATCGCGATGGTGGTCTGGTAGGGGAAAGCCGCGTCGTTGTTGCTGACCGTCGGGCTGCCGTAAAGCGTCGGCTGGTTGTTGACCGGGAGGCGGCCCGTCGTGATGTAAACGGTTTCGCCTTTGATCGGGTCGACGACCTCGCACCGCACCGGCACGGTGAAACCCTCCGCCGGATTGCCGCCCAGGTTGAGGCGCTTGACGTTGCTGCCAGCGCTCTGCGCCGAGACCGCCGTGGCCCCGTCCCAGTACTTCCAGACGTAGCGGGCACCGCTGGTGTGGGCCGCCACGTAAAACGTCTTGTCGTCGCCTACCTGATTCATGTCACAATGGTCGAGGTCCCGCTCAAGGTGGTTGTCGAGGCCGTCGGCAGGACAAACCAGCTACGGGTGCCGTAGACAGTGAATAGAACGTCCTCCCGCTTGTCCCCGGTCATCCCGGTGAGCAAATTCGCCAACGGGTACCGGCTGGTCAGCGTGTCGTTGGAGGGGTAAACCGTGCCCTCGTGCCGCCAAGTCGCGACCGTGCCGTAGTCGTTGTACTGGGCCATCCAGCCGCCGGGCGTCACGCCGCCGTCGCCCGTCTCACCAAAGATAGCCATGCGTTCCACGTCGGGCTCCGTCCCGGCGACCTGAACGTCAACCTTGTAAATGTTGGTCTCCAGCCGCCGGAGCTGGTAGCCGTAAATGACCAGTTGGCGGATCGTGCCCCGTGTCACGTCCTCATAGGGATTGGTCCAGTCGAAAGTGAGCAACCACTCACCGTCGATGTCGTGGTCCAGGCTGAACTCAAATTCATCCGTGCCGGTGAAGTTGTTGCCGCCGTAGCCTGCCAGCAGTGTCCGGTCGATGGTGGCGTCACCAACGGTAATGAGCACCCTGAATCCGTCGAACGCCTCGTCAACCTTGCCCAAGTTGCCGCTGGTCACCTTGAGCCGGTAGGTTCCGGCCCGCAGGCTGGTGCTGTTGGTCAGCGAGATTTCACCAGCTTGATCGATGGTCGGGTAGCCAATGGACTGCCCATCCACGTTCGGATCAGTCCACCGGTTGTAGGTCGTGGAGCCGCCCACATCCTCCAGCAGCACGTCATGGAGGTACATGTAAAGCGGAGGCGTGGTAAGTGTCCCCGCGTAGGGCTGCTGAACAACCGATCCGTAGCCGGTCACGACCAGGTAGTTCGCCGCCGTCGTGCCACTCAAACCCACGTGCGCGCCGGTCTCCTCCTGGTTACCGTAGGTGCCCGGAGTCGCCACAAACCTGGCGGTGTAATCCGAGCCAGCCTCCAGCGTGACTTTGTAAACGTGGCCAGTTTGGTCCGGCACCCACACCGCGTCAAAGCAGGGATTGGTCGCCTCCATGTGGTGCGGCCACGGCAGTCCACCGCTTCCCCACGTCTGAACCACGGCGATCGACCCGCTCGCCGTCGAACCGCTCAACTCGATATAGGTGCCGGGAATCGAATCTTTGCCCCAGTAGGCGTTCGTGCCGGGGTACGCGCCGATCTGCGTGCTTACCACCACAGTCCCAGCGCCGGTCAAAGTCGGCCCCTGCGTGCCCAATTGCCAATTGTAGGGAGGCATCTGTCCGCCGCCGAGCCCGACCTCCTTAAAACGCGCCTCGCCCTGGTATTCCCCGCCGCCGTCGTAGCGCTCCACGCGGGCGTACTTGGGCGTGCGAACCCAGGCCGGAAGCTGTGCTGGAACCAGCCAGCCACGGGGCAGCACTTTCAGCCCAAACCGGTCGCCATCGTTGGCGGCCAGAATGTGGCCCAGGCTGTAAAGGGTTTGCGTCGGCCTCGGCTGGTAGTTGTGGACCAGCTCCATCTGACCGTAGGTCTTGACCTCGGTCCAAATGCGCAGGTCGTGAATCTTGTAGCGCCGCGACTTGCCGGACAGCGACAGAACCGTGTCGTCGGTTGTGGCCACCAGGCCGCCTCCGCCGAGCGCCGAATAGTTGAACGATGACAGGTCGCCATCGAGGAACACGTCGGCGGTCGTGGTGAATCCCATACCGAACAGATGCCATTGGCCGGGCGTCACAGGGTAGTTGGAGCTAACCGTCCAGCCAACCCCAGGAACATTGCCCCAGGACGTGATCTGGTTGGCCCCGGCGTCCAACGTCCAGCGCATCGGGCCGAACTCAAAGATGATTTCCTGTGTGGGGCCGGTTGTGGTCGAGTCCACGTTGATCCAGAAGGTCATCAGCCCCTCGGTCGTCATCTCCCGGTCGGCGAAAACCTGAAGTGTGGCACCGGGCCGCATGTAGAGGACCCACCCAAAGGTGTCGTCCCAAACGCGGTCCTCGGGTGCTGCGTTCAGAAACTGGCTCACAGCCAGCGTGCGGGCGTGATCCGTGACAGTGAGGTCATCAAGCGGGTGCTCGTTAAACGGCAGCCAGCCCACCAGGTTCTCGGTGTGGTAGGCCCCGCCGAACTTGTCCGGGTCGGCGACCAAAACGCCCTGAACCAGGCCCGCGTTGTAAATCGCCCAGCCGGGATTGAAAACCGTGTCGTAGTCAATCCGGCTGAATTGGGTTCGGAAATTGTCCGGGTCGTGTGGGTTGACGTACGGATTGAGGTCGTCGGCCCCGAGGCCAGCCTGATCCCGGAACGTGCCGCTGAAGGCCACGCTGGGCTGGCCGGGCACGTAATCCGAGGCCGGACTCGTGGCGCGAAGCGCCGCCACCAGACGGTAAGGCTCCTGGCCTTTAATCGCGTAAACGTCGTATTCCGCACCGGTCTGGTCCGGCACGGTCATGGTCTTCTCCAGGATCGAGACGGCCAGGTTGTTGGTGCCAGCCGTGTAGTAGTCCTGCTCGACCAGCTCGCCGTTGCCCACGATGTCGCGCCGCCACGGGTACATGTCGGCGGTGCCGTAGACCTCATCGTCGTCAATCTCGTCCTCGGGCCGCGCCAGATACTTCTTGGTGGCGTCCAAGAACACGCGGTCGATGACCTGGCCGGTGTCGAGAATGAAATCAATCTGGAGCCCTTGGCCGGTCGCGAAGATGCGGAGCGCCCCATGCTCGGTCGTTGCGCCCAAGGGCGCATAGCGGACCACGCTCCCTGGAGACACGTAACCGTCGAAGACGCGATTTCCCGCCCCGCCCACGCCGCACGTAATGTAGGTCAGGCCATCGACCTCCAGCCGCTCGTAGGCGTGAACGTGCCCGGCCAGGTACAGATCAGCACCCCACGCCTTGAACGGCCAGCGCAGCCTTGGGTAACCGGGCGCATAGTTGTTCGTTGTGGTCTCCGACGCGTAGGGCGGGTAATGGCTGTAAACGATTTTCCACGTCGCCGTCGATTCCTGGAGGGCCTGCTTGAGCCAGAGCGCCTGGGTGCTGGTCAGGCTGTTCCCGCTGGGCTCCTGCGTGGTCACGTAATAAGGGTCGCCGACGGCTGCCGCTGCCTGGCTGCTGTTCCAGCCCGCGTTGAGGCAGAAGATTTCGACGTTGCCGATCCGGCGGCTGTAGTAGCGACCACCTTCGCCTGGAGCGGTGCCGTCAAAGAAATAGGTCAGGTGCGGCGTGAGGTCGGTCCCGGTCGAGGAGCAGCAGTAATCGTGGTTGCCGATCGCCGGGAAGAAACGGTCGCTGACAATGTAGCTCTCGTACCCGACGTTATTGGCCGCAATCGTGGCCGCCTGTCCGTCCGGGTAGTTGTTGTCGCCCATCGCCACGACCGCCTGCGGGCTCCAGCTGTTGATGAGCGCGGCGACCTCATCGTGGTTCGTGCCCGCCAGGCCGTAATCCGCCAAGGCAGCCAGGACCGTCGTGCCGGTCGACCAACTGAAGGGCTCTGGCCGGACAACTTCAGTGTCGGTCACCGTGAACAGCGCACAAACAGTACCCCATTGAGGCCACGTGCCCGTCGCCGTAAACAAATAGGAGTTCGTGCCTGTGCCGGTGTAGCCGATCGTACCCGCGATCGTCCCGCCGTCCGCGCAATTTTGATAGGTGACGATGCCTGGAAAGGCCGGATTGGTCCCCGCGTCGAAAACGGTCACAAAGCCACCGCTCACATAGCCTACGTCGGCGTAATAGGGCGGCAGCGGGTAAGTGCTGAACGTGCCGTGATACGTCCCCGCGACGATCGAACCGTAAAGTGTAAACAGGCAGTCCTGCGCCGGATAGGGCGCGTAGCCCACCTGGTCCTTTTGCAGATAGCCGAAGGAGCTGACGCGAGGACGCCGGGTGGCGGCCCGCACTTCCTCCAGCGCCTGCGTGGCCTGGGCTCCGGCGCGGGACAGGTCGTCCCAATTCTCCTGCCGATCGCCCAACCCGGCTTCCCGACGCTCGGTGTAGGTTGAAATCGTCCCGGTAAACGGCGTCAGCCAGTCCGTGGTCAGCGTGTCCAGGGCCACGGTGCCGCTGGTGAATGGCCGGTAGGGGCTGACCGCCGTGAGGTTGCCGACAAAGCTCTGGTACTCGTGGGGCGCGACCGCCAGGTCCTTGTTGGCCTTGGCCGTCAGGGTTCCGAAAACCGCTTGCGCCTTCTCCGATGTGATGGTCAGACCCAGGTTGTAGAAGCTGGTCCGGTACTTGATCGAGGAAAGGCGTCCATCCACGTTGACGCCCCGCAAGTCCGCGTCCACCACGTCGAAGACGGTGACCGTGACGCCGTTGTAGCTTTCGCCCTCGCCCAGCGCCCGGAACTGAATGTCCCCGGCGTCGACCATCGCCTTTTGGTGCGGCGCTCCGTCGGCCAGCACGTAACTGCCGCTGGACGGGTGCTGGATGACCGTGCCGGAGGCGGTCCCGGTCACGAGAACCTCCACGTACGGCTGAAATCCGTTTACGACCTGGCTGTAAAACTTCGTTGACGCAGTGCCCGCCGACGCGGTCCCGGTCCAGTCGTAAAAAGGCCCATCGGCCTGGTCGAGCGGGTCGTAAAAAGGCCCGATCGTTTGCTGCGGCCAGAATTCCGGCATCTCCGAGAAGTCCGGGTCGTTCACGTCGCTGCCTGGATCGTTTGGCAGCCGTGGGCTCACCCGGCCCCAAAGCGGCGTGACCCGCACGTCATCCCATCCCAGCAGTTTGCCAAGCGCCTCGAAGCTCTTGGCCGTGCCCTTGAACTTGAGCCGAGGGAAGTACGTCTCCAAGAGCTTACTGTAGGCGTAATTGGCGGCGGTCAGTGTGCCCGTGCTGGTCGTAACCGACGGGCTCTCCTTGAGGATCGCGCTGGCGTAGAGGACGGCCCCGACGTTGGTGGCCAGGTAATCGAGCAGGCTGGGTTCGATGTCTCGCAGCGGGTCCACGCCATAGCGGGCGTTGGAGACTCGGTCCGTATCGACATTCAGCTGCGTGGCGGCCCATACCAGCAGGTCGCTCGTCCCGTCCTGCGGCGTTTCGGTCTCCAGGTCAATGCTCCGCGTGATGTCGCGCCCCTGATCGGTGCGATAAGTGACCAGCACGACGTTTGGGCGATAAAGCGCCTCGGGGATCGGCGTGTAGAAGCTTTGGAAGCGCTTGGCGTAGAAGCGCAAATCCTCGATGCGGTCCTGAAACCCACCGAGGACAGCCTGGATCAGACCCCTCTCGTCCAGCTGGATCAGCCCCTCGGGCAGCCGGTCGTAGAGGAAATCTTCGGTCAGGTTGATTAAGCTCATGCCTGCTCTAACTACCCCTTCGCAGGATGAGTGCTAAACAACCTGCTTTGGGTCTTGTTTCTTGAGTCCGAGAATCTTGCTGGCCAGCTCGGACGCGTCTGCCGGGAACCATAAACCCTGGAATGGGCTGTCCTGATTGAGACTTTCGTTCCTCGTCCGGTTGAATGGAAGCCTCACTGTTCGGCGCTTCGGGTCGTCGTCATCCCCGGCAGCGCTGAAAATCAACGTGTTAGCCTCGAACTCGCTGGGAACGGGCGGATAACCCTCGAACGGGTACAGCCCGTTCAAGTGCTTGGCGCGGCCCTTTTTCACGTAGGCTATTGTGGCGTGCGGGATGTACTTCGGGTACTTGTTCTCGTTTGGGCACGCCTGGCGGATCGCACCGCTGAGCGCCTCCAAGTCGGGGCTCACCACGGAAAACTTGAGCACGTCAAAGTCCTCGTTCTCGAAGAGGCTCGTCGGCCCCAACCGAATCCAGAAGGGCGAAGTCCGGCGGACGATTTGCCGGAGCGCATCGCTGGGCTCGGGTTCCAGCAGCCCGTAAAGCACCGTGATATGAGGTTCGGTTTCACGGCCACCGCCGCCATCGTCAAAGTAGTAGAGGTCCTGGTCCTGCACGTGCATCCGGCCCCACTTCACGACGAAATCGTCGAGCGGCGACGGCAGATTGATCTGCGTTGTGCTGTAGCTGAACTTCTGCTCCAGCAGGCATCGGGCGAGACGGAGGGCCTGGCTATTCATCGGCGTCCTCCAGCAGTGCCAGCTGTTTGCCGGGCGGCAGCCGCAGCGACTCGACGTAGAACTTCAGGCTCTTTTCGTAGTCCTCGTCGTCCGGGTAGTCCAGCAGCTCCTGCCGGGCCTTCTGCCAGAACTCGTCCCAGGCCGCGTCGACCTCCTCTTTGCTTTTGCCCTTCAGGTCCTCGGCCTGGTCACTGGACCACAGTTCGCGCATGGCCACATTCTTGCCCATCTCGGCCCAGCCCTCGGCCCCGATCCGCTCCACACGCTCGCGGAACGGCACGTTCTTCGCGCCCATCAGGCGGAACAGGTCGCGGCCCGCAAGCTCGTGCTCCTCCCAAGACTTGAAATCCGAAAGGCTGAAACCGGTGGCTCGTTTCAGGTCCTGCTCGGTGATGGCCTGGTCCTGCGCATTGTAGATCGATGAATGGCCGTCCGGGTAAATCGTAACGGCAATCTTGTAGAGCGGGCTGCCGCCGATCGGCTCGCCGTGGGTGCCCATCGTGGGCGCGGGCAGCCGCTTGTTCCAGATCATGTAATGCTTGGCGAGCTTCTTGTGGTACTCGGTCCAGTGGCTCGGGTACTCCTTCATGCTGATGCACCACTTGGTCCCCTTGCCGTAGGCTTTCGCGGCGGCCCAGGTTTTCGGAACGACAATCTGCATCTCCTCGTCATCCCGGAGCACGATAGCCTCTTTGTGCCGAACCTCCCGCTTGCGCCCCGTTTTGCTCTGTTTCTGCGACGCGGCTTCGACCGCCTGCCGCAGCGAATCCAAGTCAGTGTACCGGTCGATGTCGGCCTCCTCACCCTGGAGCAGGCCGCGTTGCTTCAGGCGCTTGAACTGGGTAAGGAGTGCGTCGACTTCCTCGGGGCTCGCGCCTTGGCTGACGAAAAGCTGCTTCTTCTCCTTAAACCCCTCGAAGAGCGTGAAGGTCGGCTCGCCATTGAGAATCTGCTCGATGGCCAAGCGCAGCTGGCGCGGGTCCTCGGGGCGAAGACCGCTCAGCATGCCCGGCTCCAGTGCCTGCGCCATTTCCTTCATAGAATCACTATCGATGTCGAACGCGTCCCTGGCCTCATCCTCCCGCTGATCCCATTCCCAGTCGGCTCCAACCTTAACCATCAATTTCGTAAACAAATTGAAGCCTGACGAGGGCTCCAGCTCCGCGACCGTGTTGACCAGCCGTTCATCGTCGCGTCGAACCTCAGCCAGCGTGTCGATCCACCCAGGCTGAATACGCTCGGCCCACGCGCTGGCCATTGCCGTGCGGGCCTCCTCCTCGCTGACCAGGTCCACGACCTCGTCCCGGTTGAAGCCTTCGGCAGCCGCGTTGGCCCGAAAGTAAACGCCGCCGCCCGTTTCTGTCTCAAAAGCCTGGCTGATGTCGCTATTCCAGGCCAGGTGGTCGAACGCGTCGACCGAGCTGAAGCGCACGGCCATCTGCGCCTCGGGGTCGCCGGAGAACCTTTGCAGGAGCGCCTGGCGCAGGTCCTTGCGCCCTTCGCCCTGGTAGTACTCGTTGTAGGCGTCGTACTCCATTTCGCTGTAGAGCTGCTCGTCGATGATGGGGTAGCCCTCCAGGCCCTCGACCACATCCTTGAGCTGCTCAAACTGCTCGTCGGTGATGACCCACCGGTCCTCATCGGTAATGCCGGTCCATACCGTGCCGTAGCCGCCGCCGACCTGGCTGAAGATTTCACCCATGTTTTCGGTGAACCACTTGGCGTTGGAGCGCTCGACGAAGCTGCCGCTGCCGTCGCTGTAGCCAGTACTCGGCGGGCACCACAGTTCCGGGTGCGGCTCCCATTCCAGGTTCTCCCGAAACCACATCATCTTCGGGTTATCCTCCTCGCCGTCCCGCAGCGGCGGCCCGTTATCCAAGACCTTTTGGTGGCGGGCCGTGGCCCGTTCCGCCTCGCGGGCACGCGCCTTGGCGGCCTCAGCGTCGCGCTGGGCCTGAATCATGGCTTTGAAGTCGCGCCGGGCGCGCTCAGCTCCGCCGTCCGCTTCCGTAACCTTCTTCATCAGCATTGTCCCGGAAAGACCGTACCCGCGTAAGTCCCGGTGAGGGACCCGGTGGTACACCACACGCAAACAGCTTGTGGCTGGCAGGGTGTCTCCATAGACGCACCGGTCCCGGTCGCGTAGATGTCCGGCCTGTTGACCGTCCCATACCATGCGATAAACGCTTCACGAATTGCTCTAACATCTTCAACGTCGCAGGGAAGATATTTGGGAAAGGCGTTCCCGAGCATGACCGTGCCGCTCGTGCCGACCTCGCAGACAATGCGAGGCGGGCGGATGGTTCCGTACGCCTCGATCCGCGTGATGGCGAAATCAAGATCGTCCACGCCGTCCCCGGTGAGAACGAAATTCTCAACCGAGTATGGGTAGCCCGCCGGGTAAACGTCGAAGTACCACTGCGCTCGTTGGGCGATGTAGTCATGGGTTTCCGCGTCGAGTTTCATGTTACGAGAACCCTTTGTGCCACCTGCCGGGCCTCGCTCGTTTGCTTTCTTGACTGGCTCTGCCGGTGCTTTTCCGCCTCGGGAATGAAAGTGTCCAGGTCGACGTTGTCCGTCAGAATTCGGGCAGCGTGGACCGATCCGTAAAGTTCCCACTCAAACTGTGGGTTCCGCCAGCCCTGCAAGCGTTCCTCGGCGAAGTTTTCCTGAAGCCAGTGCGCCCAGTCGTTGTCCTCAACGTTCCAGTAACGATGCTTTTCGAGGACCTTTTTGCGAACTTCGGGCGGCAGCTCGCTGACGCGCTTGAACTCGTCGGTGTCCACGCGGTTGCCCCGCTTGTCGAACTTGATCTTGTTGGCCAGGAGCGCCTCGGCAACCTCCTCTTCCGTTTTACCAAACATCCGCGAGTACAGGCCGATGACCTTGACCGCCACCGGTTTGGGCAACTGATCGATGTGGTAGTAGTGGCTCAGGTCGGCGGGCTGGCCATCAGCATCAAAGTGCATTTCGTTTGCGTCCAGGCTGTCGGCCACGCCCTCATCGCTCACCTGGTAGTCGTACTCGGTCTCCAGAATTTTGAAAAACTCGCGGTTTAAGCTTTGAACCTCTTCGGCCAGCCACTCAACCAGGGTGCTGTGAATCGCGTCATAGAACTCGTCGCCCGACTCCTGGGTCTCACTGGTGACTTCTACCTGTGGCTCAAAAGCCCCGAAGTGCGGGTACCTGCCGTTTTCACGGATTGCCGCGCCCACGTACAGCGTCGGGTCCTTGATTTTGGCGGCCCGTAATCGCGTGGTGAGCGGCCCGGTGGTCTCCACCTTCTTGAGCCAGTCGCGCACGGGGCGATTTGGTTTGTCTGCCATTGCCTTAACTACCCCAGCCCTTGGAAACCTCGGCCACCAAGCTCTCCAGGGTGGCCCAGGCTTGATCGTACGTTTGGGTGAAGTCGTAGCGGACCTCGTGGGCCATGTGTTCAATGACGGTTTGGCCGTTCATTTCCTGGAACAGCTTCTCTGGACGGGTGGCATACCGCCTGGAGTAGAAGTACCGGTCGAAATTACCCTTTCCCGGAGCGCGGTTCTGGTAGGCACAGGCCCATGCCAGGGCGCAGACCAGGACTATGTCCAAACCTGCCCACCGCCCATGCGCCTCGAAGAACTTCCCGGCTTCGATCACAGTTTCCTGGGAAATCCGAATCTGGAAGTTCCGGGTCATCCTTCCCAGCTTGGTGGTGTAATGAGCCAGGAAGACGCCTGCCTCCTGCTCCTGCAAGGTCAGCTCTTTGTGTTTGGGCTTGCCACCTGGCCTGCCCCTGCGGCTGGGTTCCTCGCCTGCGGCCTGCGGGCTTGCAGCCTGCTCCTCCCCGCCCGATAGGGCGACACTACTACCACCACCAGCCGCGCCAGCGGCTGGACCGCCCGCGCCAGCGGCGGTAGTGGTGGTGGTTCTTGCTTTATTTGGTTCTTGCTTACTCTCTTTCTTACTATGGTGGCGATCCGGCCCATGTTGAAAATTCTCATCATAATCGACAACTTCTCGATTTTTAGGAAGTTGGCTCGAAGCGGAGCCGTTGGGGCCTCTTTTCTTCCTAAGCCGTTCCAGGCGTGAGTATTCCACATTAGCCAGCTCGTATTGCCGGTCCAGGGTTTCCAGCTCTTCAAGCGTAGCGAAGATAGGCTCGTCGCTGATGAGCCAAATCCAGGCCGTGATCTGACTGCCCTCTCGTGCCTTAACCAGGGCCATGTAACCCAGCGCTCTCAGCTCGTTCATGACCTTGCGGACTTTGTACTCGGTGTCCTTGGTTTGCTTGACCACGTCGTTGGTGATGATGCGCCAGCCCTCCGGTTTGCCCAGGAGGTAGGTGAAGAGCCCTTTTTGCGCCAGGGTCAGCTCTGGATTTTCGGCGATCGTTTTCGGAATCCGATTGAATGGGTCCCGCTGTTTTCGGTGAATGAGAATTTGCTGCATGGCCAGATAGAACGCGTTAACCTGGACGCCGTAGTTAGGAACGTATGAACGACATTCGCGAAACAGCCGAGCGCGTAGCGCAACGACTCTTGAGCGGCGAGAAGATCGAAATGCCCGAAGCTAAGATGGGCGTGCCCAAGGCCATGAAGAAGGCCAAGCAAAAGGGCGCGTCCAGCAGCGGCACGGCTCCGGTGGCCAAGTCACCGGGCAAGGTCAGCTACCGGCAGGAAGATGTGGAAATGCCAGTGGCCGAGGCACGATCCAAAAAGATGCTCAACGTCATTGCGAAGCCGCCCGGCAAGGTGATGAGGAAGAAGTAGCTGGTCCATGCCTCCGTTTGTCATCCGCCCGTTCGATAGGACCGGGGACAAATGGCCAGCTCCGTCCTATTGGAACACCAGCCGCACGGGCCGCAGCGATGGCAGCGGGCCGGTCAATCCAGCTCCGCCCACGCCTCCCACGCCACCGCTTGCCTATTTTGATGCCGACTTCGTAAACGAAACCTTCGCCGTCCTCAAAACGCTGGAGAACCCGCCGACCTTCTACAACGGCACCAGCGGCCTTTCGTTTACAGGATCGTACGCGCCCAGCTACGTTGGCGAAGTGTCGGGCATCGTCACCGGCATCGGCACCGACGCTTACACCGAGTACTCGATCCGGGGATACAACACCAGCGACGTTGATTACTTCGTCGGGAGCGCCACGCCCAACCGGGCTGAACTGGTTTTCTACGGAACGAACCCGGACGGCACCTTCGACTACAGCCAGACGGGCACCTACGACTACGGCTATACTGGAAGTGCCGCTGGTCGCGCCACCGCCTTTCCGTCCGACTTCACAGGCACTGACCTCCGCGTGGACATCTACGCGGTCAGCGACATCCCCTACCTGATTTCCCGCTCGAATCTGTTTACGGGAGCCGTGCTTTTCAGCGAGCCCTACCCGTATTCAGGCAGCTTCGGCCCCATCGTGGGCCGCGTGGAGGGCCTGGACCCCGGCCAGTACGCTGACTATGAAATTCAGGTCTTTAGCAAGACCGACCAGGATTACTACCAGTCCACCGGCACGATCCAAGGCGACGGCACTTGGGCGGCGGCCCAAGCGTTTACGGGCACCAAGATCGCCAAGCTCATCCGCAAAAGCGACGGTGGCATCTTCGGCCACACCTATGCGCCGTTCGTTTACGGATTCGTGGCGGAGACCGATTCAGGCATCAAGCGCGCAGATTTGGTGGCCAACGCGTATGGCACCACGGTCGGGCAATCCGGGGCGGTGCTGGGCGGGTTTTCAATCCCGTTCGGCACCCCTGGCTACAAGACCCTGAAACTGGTCAAGGTTCCCGAGGAGAACCTCATCGCCGAGCATTACTGGGGTCAGGGCTTGCTCCGCTCCTACGGCATGGACCAGAGCGATCCGTCGTGGCCCTACCTCTACAAGCGCACCTACACCTACGATCAGGCTCTCTCAATTGTGGCCGCCGTGGGCATGGAGGACTGGGAGACCGCCGAGCGCTGGTCGCGGGGCCTCGTCGCCGCGTGGACCCCGCTGGATCGCCAGTGGGCTTTCTCGGTAAACACGGTCTCCGCCGTTCCTCCCGATCCGTATTACCGAACCGGGGCCAACTTCTGGTGCGCCTCGGCCCTGGCCTGGTACCTGAACAAGGCCCCGACCGTGCCGCCCGACCTGCAAAGCTCGATCGAGCACGTCCTGGGCGAGTTCGCCGGAACGATGGTCACGGAGTACTGGGTCGATAGCGATGACAAGCAGGTCTCCACCTTCCGGGGCGGCAGGGGCCGCTATCAGCTTCCGGTGTGGGAATTCAACGGCACCTACCAGGTTCCGTGGGTCTCGACCGAGCACAATACCGACGCCTATTGGTTTGCCAAGGAATACTACGCCATGACCGGCAGCCAGGCGTGGCACGACTACGGCACGCGCATCGGCCAGGTCCTCAACACCACCTTCTGGCAAGGCACCTACAGCCCGCCACGGGCCTACCAGGGCATGACCAACAACAGCAGCCCGGACACGGCGCACGCCCTGGACGTGGCCAGTTGGTACTCCAGCGTGGTCCGGGACGTGGGCGCTCCGCACGGCACCGTGGTCCTGGACATCATTCCCGACTACCAAACCCGAGGCATTTACAGCAACGGCACGTTTTTCGGCAGTTTTGCCCCGGTCGGCGAGTTCAGCGGCACCTACTACGGCACCCAGTCCGGCACCTTCGTTGGCTACACGCCCTACAGCCCGGACTACGGGTATCCGGGCGCATCCGGCGGCCTCTGGATTGAGGGCACGGCGGGCGTGGTTCACGCCTGGGTCGGTGCCGGGCTCAGGGACGAGGCGGTCGCATTGCACACGCAGCTCAGGGACCTTTTGGGGCCAAACGGCTTCCCATACACGCTTTTCAACGACGCGTCCTACGACCTGCGAGACTGGACTTCAGTAGCGGCAACGGGCTGGATGGTCATAGCCGCTCGCCCGGCGGGTTGGTGGGGCGTAGATACGCTCACATGAGCCAGTTAGACGTATCCAAAAATCTTTAATTTGTTCTTGCGCTGGGTCGTGGCTGCTGCCATATTGGTGGTGCTATGACAAAGCGAATTACCGAAACCAAGGTCACCCGACGGGATTCTTACGACCGCCTCGTGGTGAAGGTTCAGTACCCCAGCGGCGGCTCCGTGGAGCTGCGCATCAACCGCTACAGCGACACCGTTTTGGTGGCCGGTAGCAACGACCCGACCGAGTCCAAGCGCCAGCTTCAGCTCGTCAGCAAGTGGTCTGCGCTGCGCAAGGACGAGACGCACGGCCAGCGCGCCGAGCGCTTCGCCGCCGAAGCGGGCAAGCACCGCACCGTGGGGCAGTTCGTCGCCGCCATCGAGGCCGAAAACGCCGCCGCTCGCAGCCGCGAGATGGCCGCCGCCGTCGCCGCCATCGAAACCCTTGCCGGAAGGAAATAGCCATGACACCCCGCGCCGACAGCATCAAGGGCCTGCCCCTCAACGAGCTTTCGATAACGGCGGTGGCGTCAATCACCGACGTTTACGAGGACGAGGAGACGGGACGGCAGCTTCCAGTGGTCGAGATGGAGGTCCTTAACGAGGCCGACTGGGAGAAGTTCAATGCGCCCAAGGAGGAGGCCAATCGGTGCGCCCTGTGCGGGCACGGCCTGAAGATCGCCTGCGCCGTCACCCACAGGCCCACCGGCAACGGTTACTGGATTGGCCGCGACTGCGCCAAGACCGTCAAGGCGCTCGCGGGCTACAGCGACATTATCAAGGGCGCGACGGTGGCCCTGGCACAGCGCATCGCGTGCGACAAGCGCGAGGCTGATTTCCTCGCCGCCAATCCCGACGCGATCGGCGTCATCCAGTGGTCCAAGCGCCCCAACGCTCCGCGCATTTCGCGGGACATCTGCGAGAAGCTGCGCCGGTACGGCAACATCTCCGAGAAGCAGCTCGCGCTGCTGGAGAAGGTTCGCCAGGACGACATTGACCGTCGGGCCAAGGCGACCGGGACCGCCAAGGCCGGGCGGCAGGTCATCCGTGGCATCGTCCGCAAGATTCGCCTGGAGGAGCGCGAGCGGTCGCGCTATTCGGCCCTGACGACTTACACGGCCAAGGTCCTGGTTGACCTCGGCAACGGTGTGAAGCTGTGGGGCAGCTGCCCGGAGCGCACGGTTTTTGACGACGTGAACATCTCGCGGGGCCACGACTGGCAGAAGCCTGGGCACGACGCCTACGTGTCCGACATTCTCAAGGTCGGCGACACGGTCGAATTCAAGGCCACGGTCGAGCCCAAGGAAGGCGATCCGTTATTCGGCTTTTGGAAGCGCCCCGCCAACTTCCGCATCCTCAAGCTGGCGGTCGACGAGGAGGCCATCGCCAAGGCCAACCCAGTGCTCGCCGAGCCCCAGTTCCAGTCCAAGCTCGACCGGTGGAACGCACTTCAGGACGAAGCCATCCGCCGTGGAAAGACGATGGCCGAGGCCGCTCCGTGGATTGCCTACGCCATGCAGCATCCTGAAATCGCTATCGCCGACATTCCCGACAAGGTGGAAGAGGAACTGGCAACGTTGCCAGTTGCGTGCCCCGAATGCAGCGCGGAACCCAGCGCCGGACACTACATGACCTGTTCTCAGAGGGACCTATGAGCCGCGAAGACCTTGGCTGCGCCGCCGTTATTTTGCTCGTGGCGGCGCTTGTTGCTCTGGTTTGGGCTTTCACCAGCACGCTACTATGAATAAGCAAGCTTTAGAGCGCCTTCGTAAGGGCCAGCTGAGTCTTGCCCGCCGGGAGGACATTGCCCCGGCGCTGACGTGGCTTCTCGCGCACCTGGGGCGCATAAACGACGGCGGAACCTGGGCTATACCCAGGTCGCTGACCATCTACCGCGTCGACAAAAAGCATTGTATCCTCTGGCGCACCGGCCCCGGCGACGAATCCACCGAATCGCTCCTGCCCCTGGCGGGCTGGACAGTGCGCGACGAGTCGGACAAGCCCATTCAGGACGACACCGTTGGAAGCGGCAATCTTCCTCAACCTTAAGGGCCAAGGGTTAAAAACTGCCGAGATTTGGGTATAAGGATAGTACCATGCCAAAGATTTGCTACCGAGAGAAGAGGTTCAGCGCGGCCCGCCAGGCGCTGATCGAGACCGCGAACCAGATCATCGCGGAATACGCGCAGCAGGGATTCACCCTGACACTGCGCCAGCTCTACTACCAGTTCGTCAGCCGCGACCTGATCCCCAATACGCAGAAGGACTACAAGAACCTCGGCGACATCATCAGCGATGCCCGGTTGGCGGGGCTGATTGACTGGGAGGCCATCGTCGACCGGACCCGGAACTTGCGCAGCCTAGCCCACTGGGAATCGCCCTCGGACATCATTCGGGCCTGCGCGAACCAGTTCCGCTTCGACAAATGGAATGACCAGCCCTACCACGTCGAGGTCTGGATCGAGAAGGATGCGCTGGTGGGTGTCATCGAGGGCGTGTGCAACGACCTCGACGTGCCCTACTTCTCCTGCCGGGGCTACACCAGCCAATCGGAGATGTGGAGCGCCGCGCAGCGCCTGGCCAAGTTTGCCCGGCAGGGGCAGACGCCGCTCGTGTTCCATTTGGGCGACCACGACCCCTCCGGCAAGGACATGACCCGCGACATCGTGGACCGGCTCTCCGAGTTTGCGGGCCGCGACATCGAAATCAAGCGGCTGGCGCTCAACATGGACCAGATCGACCAGTTCCAGCCGCCGCCCAATCCGGCCAAGATCACGGATTCACGGGCCGCCGCCTACATTGCCCAATTCGGCAACGACAGCTGGGAGCTGGACGCACTCGAACCTCAAGTTATTGCCGACCTGATCCGCGACGCCGTGTTCTCTGTACGGGACGCTGACCTTTGGGCGGAGCGCGACGAGGCCGAAGAGGCGGCCCGTAAAAAGCTCCAGGCGGTGTCCGAACAATGGAATGAACTGAGCGAAGACCTATGAGCCCGGAACAAGCCAATATCAATGAAATGATCGATGCTGAAGTGCTAAAGGCCAAAGGGCTGACAGTCGGTTGTGCTCCTGCCGAAGGAGACACCGTGCTGCGCACTGTCAACATCCCTGACGGGAACGGGGCGACACTTCTCGTCAACAGCACTGAGCTGGAAAGCCTTCGGAACGTCAGTCCGAATTCCTGGACCACCGTGTCGTTGCATGACTTTTTGAGTTTGCTGATGCACGACGAAACCTGGGCGGTTACGGACGCCGGTTTCACAGACCTGCTCGCGGCTTACAGCCAGTCGCCCGTGAATACCGCTTTTCCGTTACAGTCTCCTCCGATTGACCCTCGGGACATGCCGCCAAAACCTGGCGAGCTTACCGGATGGCTTGTTCGGCGGCCCACCGACGCCGAAATGAGGCAAGCGAGGCAAGCCAGGCAGCCTTTGCCCTTGTTCGTTAGGCGCATCTACCTCACCACGGAAATTTTCGACCACTTCATTGGAAAAGGGCGCATGGATTTATGACCCAGGAAGAAGAGCTGCAACGCATGCGAGATTACATGGCCCAACACCCATGTCCCTGTGGGCGCGCCTGGGAAGTGCCCGGCTCCTGCCGTTACAGCGATCCGTTACAGTGGGACATCCGCTGCATTTGCGGGCGCGAAGGCCACGTCTGCTTCATCGACCACGAAGGAAAAATCATCCGCCACTTGCTCTACCGACAATGACTCCTGTCATCATCAACTGCATGGACTGCGGCAAGTGCTGCGTCAACCCAAACCTGATCCCAGTGCTGTTTCCGCACGAGCTGAACAAGGGCTACCAGACCGAGTCCCGCTCGTTCGAGGGAGTCGAATTTCAGACCGTCGCCAAGAAGCCGGACGGCCAGTGCGTCTACTACGAGGGCGGCATGTGCAAAGTCCAGGAACGCAAACCGCTGGAATGCCAGCTTTACCCGCTCATCACCGACCTCGGGGACACGCTGCCGCGCTTCATCGTGGACACCAACCTGTGCCCCGCCGACAAGATGGCCAAGGCGCTCTTCAGCCCCGGCGTCATCTACCAGATGCTGACGGCCATCCGGGTGGACCCCAAATGGCGCGAAGCTTTTCAGAAACTCAAGGCATGAACCCTCTAGGCAAAGAGCAAATGGACAATATCGCGGTCAGGGGCTGCACGATGCCAGGCTGTGACCACCAGAACCATACCAAGGAGGTCTTTCTTCACGGCAAGTGCCACCTGGATGAACCGACCCAAATCGACATCAAGGGCCAGGTCGCGACCATCTCGTGCCGCGAGTGCTACCGAACGATTGTCGTTCTTAAACTGCGTGAACCGCTTCAAGCCACGCAGATCAAGGCGGTCTGCCATTCTAAAGCGGGTGTATGGGCTTCCTACCAATGGAACGCTGGTTTTGTTGAGGTTTTCTGCGCCGAATGCCGAAGCTCAATTGCCAGGCTCGATTTGGCCGATGCTTCGGCCAGCAACTGATATGAAAACAACCACAGTCCCTCCGACGATCCGTAAAGGCGATCACGACAGCACGATCGAGGAGCACCCCAGCTACGGCATGATCGGCGTCAGCCGGTACACTTGCACGCCGCCTCAGAACTTTTTCGGATCGTCCATCCGGCACCATGCGGGCGTGACCATCCGCATTGGGCACGCCGAGAAGCACCGGCAGCTTTACGCCGATCGGTACATGATGTCCAAGCCGATCATCGAAATCAGCTTAACCGAGGCCCAATTTGGCCAGCTCTTGAGCCACATGAACGTCGGGGACGGCGTTCCCTGCACGATCGAGGCCATCAACTTTGAGAAACAGCCCGATTGCCCCGAGAAGAACGAGCGCCAGGAGCTGGAGGCCGAATTTCGGCGGAAGATGCAGGAGCTGGACCAGATTTGCGACGCAGTGATCACCACCGCCGAAACGATGGCCCAGGCCGACCGAGTGCCCAAGAAGGAACGCGTGGAGTTCGTCAAGGCGCTCCAGATGCTCAAGTGCCAAATCGGCCAGAATCTGCCCTTCATGGCGTCCCAATGGAACGAAGCTCTGGACGACATGCTCAACGAGGCCAAGTCAGACTTGTCTTCGTACACCAAGCAGCTTTTGCAAAGCGCTGGAGCTGCCGCAGTAGCCCAGCAGCTTGAAGAAAGAGCCACCAAAATGATCGAATAATCATGAGCAGACCCGTTACCTCCTTTGCCGTGGCGGGCATCAAGTACCGCCAGAAAACCTACGATGCAGCCCACTTGCAGCCGGGCGACTTGCTGGCGTTGCAGTGGGATTTGGAGAATGGCCACGACCCGTGGGCCATCGCCGTTTACAAGGGCAGGCACCATATTGGCTTCGTGCCCCGCGAGCTGACGTGGCGGCTGCATCGGTTCCGGGAGCTGAAGATTCGGCTGATGTGCCGCGTCGACATGTGCGACGGCTGGTCCTGCCACGCAATCATCAGCGCCGAGAGTGATCCGAAAGAAAAGCCGATCGATTTTGACTGCATTCTGGAATGAAAGTGACCGTGATACAGTGCGAGCGGTGCGGCGGCACGCACGAGGACCTTGAGTTTGCGCCGCTGACCAATCACGACCCGGAGAGCCACTGGGTCTTTTGGGCAATGTGCCCGGCTCTAAACCAGCCGCTCATGCTCAACAACCAAATGCCGCTTACGTTCGCGCCCAAGGAGACGCCTGTAACCGACTTTCTGGAAGACACGCCTGTTGATGTGGAGGTTTTAGGGCCAGAGGAACCCAGGCCGAAACCCAAGCTGCCGCCCAAACCCTTCTACGAGGACAGCGACCCCACCCACTTTTTCGACCGATGAAAGAGGAGCACGAGTTTCACATTCGGCTGGTTGTTGAAGGCCCGGTTACCAAGGCCCGGTATCGCGAGCTGGCCAAAGCGCTTGAGTGGCGGCTAAACCAGGACCAGGGCGACATCTACAGCTTCCCAGGCGTCACGCACCATTACGCACTGCTGCGGCCCCTCAGCTCGGACGCCCAAAATGTCCGGCGCTGGCTCAAGCATCTGGTGGGAATGAGCCGCACCGTCATCAAGGCGCTGGACGCGGAAATGAAGAAGCCCGCCACCCGCGAGCGCGGCGAACGCGTCGCCAAGCTTACGAACGCTTTAGAATTCGCGTCCGACCAGGCGTGGCACTTTGGCCTGGGGAACCGCCTCGATGGATCAAAGCCTGGCCGATCGTCTCGGGGCCAGCGCAAGGGTAGTAGAAGGTAAACCCCTTCAGTTTTTCCAGGGACCCGATAATCTCGGTGGCGTTGCGCCGAAACCTCGGGTGCTGCCGATCCAGGAACCAGGTGATGTGGCAGACGTTTTCGTCCTTTTTGCGCCGCATGAATCGCCCGATGATCTGCCGGGCTACCTCGATGTCCGCGATCGGATCGGCGATGACCCCGGCTTTGATTTCGTTGATCGACACGCCCTCCTTGACCAGCGGCGTCACCAGGACTGATCCGGGCGTCCGCTTGAACCAGTCGAAGACCTTGTCCCGGTGAGCGCTCGTGTCCTCCCCGAAGAGCAGTGTCACCTTGCTGCCCACAACCTCCCTGAGCATCTCCTCCAGCAGCAGAACGTGCGGGGTGCGCGTGGCGACCACCAGGGTCGGCCAGCCCTTGCCGCTGTAAAAGCGGACCCAGTCCGCGATCATCTGATTCCTCCGGTCGAAGCGGATGATGGCCTCGTCGTAGCGACGATCCAGCAGAACGTAGCGGGCGTCCGCCCTCCAAATCCTGCCGTCGAATTCAACCCGGTGAAGGCTGGGCTCGGTTTCAGCCACCGTTTCCGTCTTCCAGGTTTCCTCTTCGTCGTCCCAAATCCGGCGCTTACGCCAAACCGTCTTGCCTTCGTCGTCTCGCTTCAGGACCGGACCACGATAAACGCCGTCCACCCACTGGCCATGCCGGAACCAGCGGGCCGGGCTATTGGGCTCCGCCGTATGGGGTGCGCCCTCGTACAGGTTGTTCCATTCCGGCACGTCGACGATGTAGACGACCGGGGCCGCGCTCCGGCCTTCGTCGATCAGCCAGGAGCTGCTCACACCGCACCTTACCGGGCCGCAAAGCCCGCGTATGGCGTTCCATTTGTCCGGGTCGGCCTCCTTGGTGGAGTCGGACGCCCCGAGCCTAAACAGAGCCTTGGAGGCCAAAATGATCTTCTGCGCGGTCTCCGACTGGGTGTGGTGGCTTTCGTCCAGGAGAAGCCCCGTAAACGAATCAAACCAGCCTTCCTGCTGAAGCTCCGGGAAGTGCTTGTTAAGCATGGCCTGGGTCGCCACCACCATGTCCTGGCCGGTCTTGTCCTTCTTGCCGCCGCCGTACTGGGTAATCTCCCAGCCGGGCAGGAACTCGCGCATGGCGGCGTAGACCTGGCGCACGAGCCGCTCCGAGAAGGTGAAGTAAAGGAACCTGGCCTTCCCGTAGTTGCGCTTGATCAGCGAAGCCGCCGCCGCGAATGTCGCGGTCTTCCCGGCGTTTACGGCCATATTGGCGATGCCGAAACAGTTCTGGAGCCACTGAAGCACCGCCTCCTTTTGGTGGTCGTCCAGCGCGAAGTCGGCCTGGATCAGGTCATCCGGGATGTCGTCCAGGGTCCATTCCGCAAACGGGCTTTTGAATAGGCCGTCGCGGTCCACGCGGATGCCTTCCTCGGCGCACAGCTCCAGGATGTCATCCTTCCGACCCCGCAGTACAGCCCAGCCTTGGTTGGCGTAGTACCTCAATGGGTAGCGGTACCCGTCCCAGCCTTTCTTGCCGTCGGTCTGCCGGTAGCACCGGTAGGCATCACTGCGCCAATAGTTCTTGGGCCGATAGCGCAACTTGGAACGCAGCCACTTCAGCTGTTCCTGATCACCTTCAAGATGGATGTAGCGTGAGCGCTCAATCAGCTTGATCATGCAAATTCGTAAACGAATTATCGCTTGATCTTGGCGATAGCGTCAATGACTTCTGCCGGGGTTACGGCGGCCATGACCTCGCAGACGGTGCGTGCTCCCGCGCCCCGAGGCGGGCAGTATTTGGGGAAATTGGCCAGATAAGCGTAGCAGGGCGTGTGCGGGCAGGCTTCTCGGTGCCAAACCGGCATGTGATTTTTGTAGTAGCCAACCCGGTTGGGCGGCGCGACAGGTCCCCACAACCCAACGCACGGAATGCCCATAGAACCGGCCACGTGGACGATCATGCTGTCCGGGCCGACACAGACCGTCGCCCGCCGCCAGATCAGTGCCCACAGCGCCCGCAGGCTGCCGGAAACGTAGGGTTCGACGTTAGGGGCCAGCCATTTCCAGCCCTTGCAGTCCGGGCACGGCTGCGCGGGGACCACTGGAGCAGCCGTGCCTTCCGTGGCCACGGTGCCCTGCTCCGGCACGCCCAGGGTGCCAGTACCGCCGCAGGTACGGCACTTGAGCGCCTCCACGTAAGTCTTGGGCACGAATTCATCGTGAAGAGCCAGCCAGTGGATGTCCGGGAAAGCTTCCGCGATCCGGGACAACAGAAAGGCTGAATCGTTGGGCAGGCTGGCCCGGACTGGATTGGCGCTTGATAGCTGGTAGAACCCCAGCTTGGTCCGATTCGGCATGTCCTGGCTGGCTCCCTGCTGCTCGGCCCAGGTGAAAATTGGGTGGACGACCTTATGACTGGCGTCGATTGAACGGTGGTCAACGCCCATCTTCGTGAACATCGCGTCGACCGGATGGAGCTGGTCCTGGTGCTCGTCCAGGTTGCTCACGTGCTCCATGACGAAGTGAAAGTCAAACAGCCTCCAGGCGTCGTAGGCGATGGGCGTCATCTGGATGGTTTTGATCCAGGGAAAGCCGTACCAGCAAACCTGATTGCCCGGATCGCTGAGGACGTGGACCTCAAAGCCCTGCTCGGCCAGCCACTTGGTTAGCGGCCAGCTCATCATGGCATCCCCGTAGCCGCCGCTGCCGTTGTAGAAAAGCAGCCGGTTGGAGCCATTGGGATTGCGCATGCCGGGGTGAAACGGCCCGAGGCGGGGCTCCAGCCGGGAGCACTTGTAAAGCCGGTTCCTGACGTTTTCGTCCTGGGTAATGCGGTCTAGCTGCGCTCCGGTGATGATGTACGGGCGCATGGGCTCAAAAACCGCCGTGGACCCGCCAGCGGACTTTTTGAAGGCAACGGTGACAGGTTCTGCGAACGTGACGATGTTCATGCCTTGGAAGAACAGTATTTAGGGAAAGCTTTTACGAGGTCATTGTGAAAATTAAGAAGATCAAAGGCACCTACAACGACTACCAGGTCGAGATGTCCTTCGGGCAGCTCGAAGCCATGCGCAACGCCCTGGCCGCTGATCACGCCGATCCGTTGGCCGATGAGCTGTACGCCGAGCTTACCTGGTACTTGGACAACATTCCCGGCCCTGGCGAGAGCGAGGAGGACATCAAAGCCGCCGAGGATGCCGAGGAAAGCGGCATGGCGGACAAGGAAGCCGGGGAGGGACGGCCCGTCAAGCCCAGTGCCGATGACCTGCTTCCCAAGCCCGGCGAGGAGCCGGTAGGCCCCGGAGCGCCGCCGGAAGAAGGCCCCGAGGAAGGCCCAGGCGGTGGTATTGGCCCCGAGGAAGTGCCCTCGCCGCGTGAACTTCTGCGCGGTGGCCCGGAGGGGCTTCCTGCCCCGCCAGCCGAATAGCGTTCTTCTAAGGAATGAGTGACAACACCGCACTGGTTACCCAGGCCGCCCAGGCGGCAGCGGAGCTGGTTTTGGCCAGCTTTGGCAACGGTGTAGCCGCGCATACCGGCGGTGACTGGGGTCGGCATAATGCCGTTCGCGTTTACAACCAAGAGTTCGCGGACGATGCCGGGCATACCTGCGCTGTCTACAGCTTGCGCATGCTGTTGACCGACACTTCGGGCGACCGGGCCGTGATCACGCCCATTATCGCCTACGGAGCCGCGTTTACACCTGGCAGCGCGCCACAGATCGTTGTTCAGCCTACTGACATTACGGTCGGCGTTGGCGATCAGCTGACGCTCATCACGGTGGCGATCAGCGAGGTTCCGATGACCTACCAGTGGTACAAGGACGATGAGGCCGTCAGCGGGGCAACCGCGAACTTCTATTTGAACACGGGCGTCGTCAAAGCTGACCAGGCAACCTATTACTGCGTGATCACCAACCAGTACGGCTCGGTTACCAGCGCCGAGGCGTACGTCACGGTGGAGGAATAATGGGCAGCGAGCAACTGGCAACCCAAAGTGAGCTGGGCGAATTCAACGAGGCGCTGGCGCTCCTGGCCGAGAACTTGGCCTACCACATCAATGGCCCGCTCGATAAAGGCCACGGCGTTGCTTTGGTCAAGGGCTATGTGGATGGCTACGGCAATGACCTGCGCATTTACCAGGACTCCAACGGCGACACGTGGTCGAACACGGACGTAAACGCTTTTAACTTCATCCGGTTCGTCATCAACGGGCAGCCCTACTACGCCCCAGCACTCGACACGGCTTTAGCGGGCCAACCCGAGGATACTGGCGCACTGGTCGAGCCTGACGCAATTTCGGACGAGCCGATCGGCACCACGCTCATCACCGAATTTGTGACGCTTGAAAGCGCGGCTGCGGTCAACACCAACAGCCTGCTCCTGGAGCACACCCGCAAGTCGTCGCAGAACGCCCATTTCGCCTTAAGCGCGCTCAGCTCAAGTGTCCTCGACAGCAATGGGGACACCGTGGGCCGCAACCGCGTGCGCATCCAGGTCAACAACTTCGTTTGGGAAATCCCGGCGGATACCCGGCTGGGAGGTCCGTTTCAGAATCCGCGCCTTACCAGTAGCCTTACTCCGAGCGTTTACTTTGCGCCGCCAATCCACGGCACCTTCTACTACAACACGAGCAACAACACCGTTTATTACCACGTGGACGGCGGCGATCCGTGGCCGAGTTATGTCAGGTTCACGTACACGGGAATCAAGGGAACCAGGCCGCTTTGCTACCTGTGGGAGTACAAGATCGGCACCGGCAATTGGACGCGGGTGCCTCGCGGAGGTTTTCAAACTGGTAACGGCTGCGGACTGACGCCTATTGACTGGACCAACCGCGATGACGTTAATCCGTGCCAGATTGACGATAACCCTCCAGATGGGGACGATTATATCGCACAAGCTGTGGACGCTTCGGGCGAAGTCTTTCTCAGATGTGGTCTAAGAACACCGGGCGGTGACGACAGCGGCGCGTGGTACTTGCGCTTAACCATCACCAACGAAGACAGTGGTGGCACAAGCGTTAGCTTCCCTGCGTTTTACAACCACATGAAGGACCGGTCCTCCAGCTGGCTCTGCACCGTGGCCTATCACCGGGGCTACATCCCGAAGCATATCTATTTGGCCGACCTGATTTACACCCAGCGCCACGTGAGCCGCGCAGTGAAGGACGGCTACGCGCTGTGGGCTTTCCCGCTCTCGCGGCAGCTCTACCGACACAACTGGCTTTTGCTTCTTTGGCTGCCCGCCATCAAGGCGTGGACCTACCACATGGCCTATTTGCATGGGGTGCATCCGAAAGACAACCTAGCCGGAACCGTGATCTTCAACGTGGTCCGGCCCATCTGCGGACTGCTGGGCTACTGTGCCTGGGGCGTTCGCTGGGTCAAACAGTTGCTCAGGCTATCTGAAATCCCGTCGCATTGACGACGACCTTTTGCTCTCCCACGGTCTCGGTCACAATGATGTCGACCTGCGTCGAGGACGGCCAATCGATCCGCACCCCGCCCGCGTGCGTTCCTGCCGGTGAAGGGAACGGCACGGGCTGATCGCCCTGAGCGGTAGCGGTCACCTGGACATTGCTTTGGGTGTACTGCTGCTGGGTGTAGTAGGACACCGGCATGGTGATGCTGAGCGTGCCCACGAACTTCGCCAGGAAGGCCCCGTTCATGATCACGTAACGGCCAGGGTAGCTGTCGTCCGGCCCGCCCAGGATGCAGTACTCCGTGGCTTTGCCGGTGATCGTTCCGGGCAAACCGCCAACATTGATCAGCTCGTAGTCGCCCTCCGCCGGAGCGGTGGAGGCGAGGCTGCCGCCGTCCGCCGCCGGGAAACCAACAGGCTGGCTGGCAAAGGAGACTGAAGTGCCGTCGGTGCCATCGGTACCGGCTTCGGCCAGGAGGTCAAAATTTGTCGTATCCGTGGCCGGGTTGACGGTACTGTTGATGACCGTCTGAATGCAGATGTAAGAGGACCCGTTGTGCTTAACCGCGTCGTTCAGATAGTAGTTTTGCCCCGAGGTCCAAGGCCCGCGCCACGTCAGCACTGCCGCCGCACCCGCCGCCAGCGGGTCCCAATAAGCCGAGTCGGTCGGGTGCTTGGCCGGGGACGGATTGGCCGCAATCGCGATGTAGCTTTCGGTCGATCCGTTCTCGCGTGTGTAATAAACCGCCTGGGGAGGATTGTAGCTGGTTGCGGAGGAGAAAGTTCCGGCCCAGGAAAGGCCAGGCGTGCCAGCGCCGCCAACGCCCGGATCACCCTTGTCGCCCTTGTCGCCCCTACCGCCCGTATAGCCGCGAGCACCCCGAATGATGCTGCCGACCAGGAGACTGGCCTCGGAGCCCATCGGACGGACCGTTAGGATCACGCTGGCCACGGCGTCGAGGCTTTGGCTGCCATCGTTGACCACGGCGACGATGAACTCGCCCGTGTTGTAAAAGGCCACGCCACTGTCGAAAGAGCCAGTGGTCGAGACCAGCTCAGTTCCAGTGGTGTTGCCGTAGCCGGTGCTGAAGTAAATCTTGAGGGTCAGGTCGGTCGTGACGGGGCTGCTGCCGATGGCGGCGCTCAGAATGCGGGCCTCAAAGCCGTCGGGAATTTTGAAATTGAAGACAACCTCTTCGGTCGAGGACGGAATACCGGTGCGCGGAATGGGCAGCGGGACAACCTGCTCCTTGTTGTTGACCTCCGTGACGACCTCGTTGAGCTTGACCGCGATCAGATTATCGCGCTCCGCGAGCATCCGCGTCGGGTTTTGGAGCCCCGGCACGTTTACGGCGTCGTCTTCGCTGAAATGGCGCACGTCTCCCGAGCCGAAGTCCATACCGGCAGCGGTCGGCAAATCAAGTGGGCGGATGTCGCTCATGTCTTAACTACCCTGAAGGCCGTGTTTCGTTTTGAATTCCCGGTACAGGGTGAACCGGTATTTGACTCTTTCATCCAAGTGGTAGAGGCGCTTGGTCCGAACGACCTTGCCGCCTTTTCCGCGCTGAAATCCCATGACCACGTCTCGTGGAGGGCAAATGGTGGGCGTGAGGCAACCTACGCGGCCAATGCCGATCTTCTCGGCGCGCACAACGGCGTCCTCGAACACCGAGACCATGCCGGTGTAGCAGCGGCACGCCTGGTCGAACGTCAATCCGCAGTCCATGAACTTGCGGATGAAGTCTCGACGGGTGACTACGTTGCGTTTGCCCATCAGGAGCCAAAGCTCAACTGAACCTCGAAAGGCTGGGCCGCAGTTCTCGCCAGGAAGGACGCTAGGACCTCGACTTTGCGCTCATTGGGGTACCGGGTGATTCCAAGGCTTTGAATCACCACCCGAGGCTCCCAGGCGGCAAGGGCGGTCGAAATTTCCTGTTGCACGATCGACTCCACGCTCTCGATGTTCAGCTCGAACAATATGCGCCGCAGGTTCGTGCCGTAGGTGGGCTGCATCACCCGCTCACCCTTGGTCGTCAACAGCAGCATTTTCACGGAGCTGGCCAGGAGCGCGATGTCGTTTTCCACGTCGAACATCCACGTCTGCCGATTGGGCAATCCCGTGTCCTTCGGCAAGATCGGCCCGAGCAACAGTTTGGTCTGCTCGGTCGTCGCCTGGACCGGCTCTACGTTCACATAGAACGTGATCTTTTCAGAATCACGGATCGGCAGGCGGTTGTTCTCCACGATGAGCGTGATCGCGTACGCGCCAAACCCAAGTCGGCGAGAAGTGTTTACGATTAAAGGCGAGGTCGAATAGTTCGTCTCGGGGAAGGAGACGGGCTGGGTTCCGTCATTCCAATCCAACGTTGCCTTGAGCAGCCGGTAGGGCAGACACAGGTCATCCTCCACGATTTCGGCATAGACGGCCACCGCATAGGTGCCGCTCGGAATCCGAAAGGTGACCTCCGCTGGCTTGTTGGCCAGAATGTCCGTGCCGCCCGCGTCGTAAATCCTCAAGGCCATCAGAACTTCTCAGGATAGAATTGCCGCCAACCGCCATTAGGCTGGGCGACCGGCTCGCCCTGGGTGATGCCTTCCTGCAACTGCTCGGTCAAAGACATACGCCCCTGGCTCGAACCATTTCCGTTTACGCGTTTGAGTTCGAGCGGGTGCTTGCCAAAGGAACTGATGATCAGATCGTTCTCCTTAAGCTGCGGCGCAAGGGCGACATCGTCGCGAGTCTTGAAGCGGCGGAGCACGGCCCGGTTGACATCCGTGACATTGACACCCCATTGCGCCTCGCGCATCTGACCCAGCAGTTGGCGCAGCCTGGGATTCTTGTCCGCCAGGGCTTCAGCCTCCTGGATGAGCTTTCCAACCCTGGGCGCGGGCTTGCGGCCTTCCGCCGGGCCGCCCGTCACATCGGAGGATTCCGACGGCAGCGGCATGGCCGTGATGAACATGTTCACGACCTCATCCGGCAGGTGCATGTAGCGCTTGAAAACCGTCTCGACCCAGGCTTCCTGCGGCAGGTTGTACTTCTGCATCACGTCGGCCAGCTCGGACAGGACTTCAGTTTGGAGCTTGAGCATCTCCAGCTTCATCTGGTCCTCCAAGCTCCCGATGGGCGGCATGAGGACCTTGATGTCCAGCTCCCGGATGTCCTTGCCCTTGAGGACTGCGTGGAAGTAGGCCAGCCACACGTACGCCTGGATGATGGGCGCTCGAATGGACTTGATCTTGCGCAGGAACCGGATGTCCTGGGCCAGGAGCGCCTTGCCCGACGGTGAAGTCTGGCCCTCCTTTTGGCCGCCAAACCAGGAACGCGGCATGCCGATGATGCTGTAGAAAAGGTCGGTGAGCAGCTCAATATCGTAAACGTCAGGGACTTGCTGCGTGCCCTGAAGCTTGTTGACCACGTGATTGAAGCCCTTGGGCTGGGCCACGTAGAGGATGGTGTCCAGCGCCCAGGCGTTGTAGTAGCTGCTGAAGTCCGTGGGCGCGTTCAAACTGTTTACGTTTCCAGTTTGGCCGAACGCCAGCTTCGCCCGAAGCTGCTGCTTCCACCGCTGGACCGTGCGCATCTGCTCTGCCGGAGGCTGCTCCTGAACGTCGATGTTGATGGCGTAGCGGTCGGGCTGAACCTGGGCACGGTGAACCACCATCTGGTCAATGGCGATCCGTAGCTTCTTGTAGATGCCCTCGGCCTCGGCGAAGAGGGGCTCGCCGTGTTCGGAAATGCGCAGCCGGTACATCCGGCGCATGTGCAGGAAATCCCACGGATACCACAATTCCTCAACGTTTTGGCCTGTGGAAAGCGCGACGCGCTCAACCGGCGTCTGGTTGTCCGGCCCAACAAACACCGGCTCCTTGTCCGGGCGGTGCCCAGCCCACTTAAAGCCGATGCACTTCCGGTTCCGCTCCAGCCAATACCGCCGCATGTCCATCGGATGAACGAAGGACAGCCCCAACACGCCCTCCACCGGGGCGTACTCGATCTTCTCAAAGTGGTTTCCGACGGCGGCAACGTGCCAGACCTGGCTGCGAATGATGGTCTCCGCATCCACCTTGACCAGCAGGCTGTTCAGCTCGTCCTCAAAAGCCTTGTCGTTGCACTGGTACCAAATCGCGCCTGGGCTGGTAATATCCACGGCGGTCGCCTCATCCACGACCTCGACCAAAGCGGCGTGCATCAGGTCCCAATCGGCCATTTCTTCCCACAGCTGGAGCATCGCGTCGAAGGTCGTCGGACGCTTCATGACGCTGTTGTACTTGGTCCAGATGTCGGGGTCGGCCACCGCGCCCGATTCCTCGAATTCCCTGAAAAGGAACTGATTGGCGATGGCGCTGGCCGCAGGAGGTACAAGCCGCCCCGTGTTTACGCCAGTCGAGCCGACCATGCCCAAGTAGCGCAGAAGATTGGTTCCGATGGTCTGTGCCATTTGCTTTAACTACCGAGACATAAGAACTGGAAAATGCCGTTCTACCAAGCATGGCAAACGGCAAAGTCATCAAGAGCAAAGTGGTCGCGTTCCGGCTAACCCCTGAAGAGTACGCCCTCTTCGAGAAAGCCTACGACCAGGACAAAACGGACATCCAGGGCGTGCGCAGCGCGTTCGACATGTGCCGCAAATTGGCGATGGACTACGCGATGGGGCGACTCCGCTGGAAAACTGAGAAAGCCCGAAAGACCACCTACGAAGTCGAAGTGGCCAAGGCGGCGGTGGCTACACCAGCCGGGTGAAGGCGCGCCTGGCCAAGTCCAGGCTAAACCGGACTTCCGTGCGAAACGGGTGCGGATTCTCGTGATCGTAGGCGTAGCACGGAATCCGCCCAACTACCACGGATTCATCCACTTTTTCCACGAGCACCAAGCCTGCGTCCAAGTCCTCGGGCTGCTCCCGGACAAACCTCTCGATGACGCCCCGCAGGACGCCTTGCCGCATCTGAGTCTGGAGCCAAGCCCGTGTGGAAGAAATAGGAAGGGCCGCGTCCGCGATGTACGTGCCCATGATCCTCTTTGCGACCGCGCTCATTTTCGTTTACGTCAGTAAGCGTAGTCGTATTCCTCGCCGCCGAAGTCATCCGGCTTAACGCACAGCTCAACGCCGGTATAGGCTTGGCCGTTGTCGACAAACCGCGAGTACTTGGGGTCCGAAGGCGAAGCCAGCAAACGGGCCAGGGAAGGGATCGCTTCCTCGGGCAGGCGATTGTAAACGAATTGGATTACGACTTGGCCGCTTTCATCGTCCTTCGGGAACATCGCCACGTCTTTGAGGAAGGAGAGGAAACTGGGCGTATTCCAATGCCGCAGCAGCACGCGGTTGAGGAAAACCGCGATCTTCTTGTCGATTTCAGGAGCCTGCTCGGCAGCATTCGGTCCCTCAATCAACAGCTGAGCCAGCTGCTTCAGATTCATGCCTTAACTACGCGGCATCCAAGAGCAGCTCACGCAGAGACGACGCCAGCAGGTTCCTAAGCCACCGAAGGTTGAGCCGGGGCCTTCTTGGCAACCAGCTCGGAAGCTCCGCGTCGACCTGGATCACGGTCTCGTTGTTGACTTGAAGCGTGTAGAGTCGCATCACCCTTAGCTCCGCACCTTATAGAACGCTATCGGTGGAGCCTGGGGTTTGCGTCTTAAAAAACGGTACGTCAATTACGTCAACGGTATTCAGGCAAGGCGCTTGATGGAGCCACGGCGCATCATTTCCCGCAACAGCCAGGCCGCGATGGGCTCTGGAAAGAGGGAGTAAGCCGCCGTGATCAATTCGCCCAACGTCAACGCTTCCGCCGTTCTTCTCTTATGTCGAAGCGCGGGCACGCTCCTTTTTAAGCCAGGCGGCCCGTGCCGTAAACCAAATTCATGAAAGCCCTGATTTACACCGACCTCCAGGCCACCGACGGGCATGAAATGTCCTTTCTCGATGCCAACGTGCCGCTCCAGCTGATGCGCGTGCGCAAGTTCTACCGGGACCTCCACGCCGTCTTTGAGGAACACCGCTGCGACTGCCTGTGGGACCTCGGGGACACGACCGATGACCGCAGTTCCTTGCCCGTCCCCGCGATCGACGCGGTCATGGAGGGCCTGGAGCCGTTCCCGACCCACGACCTGAACATCAAGCTGATCGGCAACCACGAGCAGTACCTGCGCGACACCACCGTCCACGTCGGCAGAATGTTTAGGAAAACGTTTCGGATCGTCGACCGCACGGACCTGATTGAGTTTGACGACCTCTATATTGCCTGCGCCGCGTTTCCGTCGACGGACGGTGTCCTTACCGACTGGCTGAAGCACACCGGGCACAAAGTACACGGACGCGATTCCGTGCTGCTCGGCCATTTCCAGGTCGTCGGCAGCTTGCTCAACAGCGGCCAGGCCGTAACTGGCATTCCAGCGGCAGCGCTCAAGCCTTTCAGCGTCACATTCCTGGGACACATCCACAAGCCGCAGAAAGTCGGCAAATCAGGCTTCTACGTGGGGAGCCCGTTCCAGCAGGACTTCGGGGAACGCGACGAAGACAAGCGCGTGGCCGTCTTTGACCTGGATACCTTCGACATCACCTGGGTCCCGCTGCCTGGCTACCCGCGCTATCGCGTGGTCGATTTCGATACCTGGCGCAAGGAGGCGAGCGATAAAAGCGAAGACCGCTTCCAGGTCCTGTTGGCCAATTCGGACGAGGCGGAAGCGTTCTACGCTCATCCACTGATGGGCCGCGCCGAACCGGTCTACAGCTTCGAGCTTCCGACCGAAGTCGCCAAGGCCGCCGATGCGCAAAAACTTTGGTCCAGGGAGGACGTGATGCGGCGCTACACAGAGCGCGTGCCGCCTGGAACCCGCAACATCGAAATCGAGCCCGAGGAGCTAGTGGAACTTGGCTTGGAGCTGGTTGAAGCGGAATAACGGATCGCACTCGCTGTTACGGGCCGCCAACTTTAACAATTGAAGTTCAATCGAAGGAAGCACCGAGGCCCGTTACCAGGTTTTTAGCGTGAACAACAGCTCGCTGAGTGGCGGGCAACAGAAACCAACAGGAACAAAGTATGAACCAACTAAGCTCAATCGGTTTCGGCAATGACGCAACCACCTTGCGTGGCTACGCCCAGGCCGCAAACGAACGGCTCGGTGCGGTCGACTTCCTTGTCGAGAATACTGGTGATATTGCGCTGGCCTTCCAGCTGCGCCGGTACGACGGAACGACCTCGCCGTCCGGCTATGCGAACGTTGGTGCCCAGTACTCGGTCGCTGCCCGTGGCAAACGGACGATCAGCTACAACCTGCTCTCAAGGCGGGTCGGCTTTTTCGGCTCCGGCGTTGCCGCGACGGTCACCGTGGGTGGAGTGAGCAAATACGTCACGTCCACCACTGCGAACATCACGGCGGTCATCCACAACAAGGGTGACATCCGTGGAGCGCAGATCGACCTGGTCGCCGTCGGACGCCGTGGCTGGACTGTGGACGACGCGTTTGCGCCGCCCGAGCTGCGGAAGAAGTGGGGTTCGGTCAATTCTGGCAGTGGTGCCATCGACCCGACCGCCGATCCGCGCTACCAGTAATCTGGTTAGCAGTCTTCACACAGCCGTCTTCCTCCGGGGAGACGGCTTTTTGTTCTATAGGGTATGGCTGAACAGAAGCAGCTTACGTGGATCGCGGACGCCAACGGCCTTGTTGTTCGCTCAGATCAGCTGCCGCAGCCGCGCCGAGCCTTGTCCCGCGAGGAACGCGTCGACGCCTACAGGGCGGGAATAAAGCGCGTGGCGGGCATCCTGCGCGATCTTGGCTTTCAGACCCATTACGAGTGCGAGCACAGCGTCTCGATGCACTACGCGGGCGTTCTGCTCGATTTCCGGGTTCAGCGGCCTGAGAACGTCGCCTATGTCACGTCCTGGACCGTCGGGGCACAGGGTAGGAAGGCCAAACACGGTGGCTGCATCTACCGCCTGGCCGACGAAATCAAAAGCGAGTTCGCCATCCAAATCGTGGTGGGCAAGGAGGCCAGTGGGCCGCCCGTTTACGTGGCGCTGGATGAAAGCTTGGAGGACCCCGAAGCCCACATCATCAAGTCGATTATGGGCTTCCTAGCCTCGCTCAGGGAGCGCGGTGATCGCCTGGGCGTCGCGCTCAAGCAGAAGCAATTGCCTTACCGGCCCGAACAGCTGCCGGACTGGGTCTAGGTGAAACGATAGATGCTCCAATAAGGCTGGCCCACGGCAATGGGAGATGTGTGGTTGTGCCTGAAAACAGGGTGCATCGCAACCGATGTGAACCCAGTGAACCTGGTCTGACCGTAGAATTTGTTCTCGGTCACGCCGTCGCCCACGATTTGCTGATAAGCCGTTCCCTGGTAGCTGCTCACCGACCAGAACCCCAAACCAATTTCCAGCGAGACGCCCGCCGGAATGACCAAAGGAGAATTCTGGCCGAGGCTCCAGTTAAGCATGTAGGCGTCAACGCCGAGCACATTGAAGCCTGGCGTTGGCGTCGCTGACGCGTTCCACATCGAGGCGTCATCCCAAATAATGGTTGCCGCCGCCAAATTGGGCCAGGGCTGCCAACCCGTTCCGTTCGGCAAACTGACGCTACTACTATGAAAAAACAGGAAGTTCATCCCGGCACTGCCGACATTGGCCGAGGCATAGGCGTAGTCCTGGTTGGGAGTCGCCATCAGCACAACCGGCCCATAGGCAGCGCCCAAAGCCTTGGGTAGCAAAACACTGTCGCGCCCCACCGCAGTCGTGCCCGCCTTGTCGATCTTCTTTCCACTTGGCGCATGAATCCGCACGTAGCCAATGCCGATCAACGTGATGTTTTGAACGTAAATCGCGATCGTGTTACCCGGCGGAATTAGAGGAAGGTGAACGTCGATCTGGTCCGAGCCGGTGGCTTGATTGATGTTGATGAATCCCACACCGTCGTCCGGGTAGTAATTGCCCGTGCTGGTGTACGTGACTGCCGATCCGTACAAATTGCCCTTGAGAACCTTGCGCTGGCGGTAGGTGTCCGGGGCAGTGCCGGTTAGCTCGATGATTGGCACATAATCGTCGATCGGTGACACAGAGGTCACCACGTCAAATTGAGAGACTTTTGGCATAGCGTTTCCTATTCAATCAGCCAGGGTTTACCATCCTCGGTGAGCCAGGGCTCGCCGTTCTCGGTCAGCCAGGCGTTTTTATAGGGCTGAATTGGCGGCATCACGCACCCTTTTACGAGGAGCGCAAAGCCTGCCGCCAGAAGTTGGAAGAAGCTTCGTCGTTTCATGAGAGCCAAGGCAACGTTCCTGATGTCAGCCACGCCGAACCATCCGCAGTGGTCCAGGCACCACCACTAAATACGCTCTGAGCTGTGTAGACTTGGGTCGAGATGCCTGTGTCAGTTCCAACTACGGCGTAAACATTTCCATCGTGGTAAATCTCGGTGCCACCGCCAACGACCACGATCGTTTGCCCTTCTGTCGTTGCGTAGACACGCGGCAAGAGCAGCTCATTCGCCTCGGTGCTGGAGGAAACTCGCAAACCGCGCCGGTTGATGTCGCCTATTTGCGCCGTGACGCGATATTGGCCCGCATCGGCGGTCAAAACGTGATAGCGCGAGACTTTGAGGAATCCGGGAAGGCTCTGATCCAGGTCGAGCCAGACATCCATTTCACCATGCCGCCCCGCGATGTTCCGCCCGGCGTAAAATTTGAAGGTCACGGGCATGTTGAGGACCTCGCCGCCGTAAGCTGGCCAGGACAGCGGGTAGTACCGATCGCCGTAGGCAAAAGTTCTGACGAGAAGCTGCTCCTCCGCTCCGCTTCCAGTGACAGTGACGATACTGTCGGGATTGGGCAGGGACATGGCGGTTTCTACCGGCAGCGTGCCGAAGAAAACGTAATCCTCGACCTGGGAGAAGCCGCAGAAGCCAAGAGCCCTGATTGAGGAGGCCGTACCGGTGTCCAAGACTGCGCTGTCGTAATACGCGGGCAGCGTTACGCGCTTGGCGTAGTCCACGTAGCCTTCCAGATTGGTCGACCTGGAGCCGAACTGAAGAAAGACGTGGTCCCCGGCTTGCAAATCGATGCGTTTGCGCACCGTGCCAAGGCCATAAGAGTACTCGGTAACGGTAGTGCCACGGCGCACGTAAAGCTTCCGGGTCCAGCCCAGCGGGGTCATTACGAAGTCCACCGTGGCGGCCTCCTGCGCCGTCATTATGGGCCAGATCGGCTGCGCCCAGGAATTGTAGTAGAGGCGGCCCGGCGGCGTCCTCCCATAGCCGGGGCTCATCCTCTCCTGTGCCGCCCCGTAGCTGGGAATTCCCTGATTCAAATGCGGGAAGTAGACCTGGACCCGCTGGCCGTGCTGGTCGAGGTACCAGGCCGAGTCACCCGAGGCATCGCTGCCCGTACAGGCTACGTCATCGCAGCTCGCTACGGCAGTCACGTCCGCCACCAAAGCCACAGTCTCGTAAGGGCGCAGGTCCGCGACGCTGCCACTCAGCGCGTAGCAGTTGCTGCCGTAGGCCACAAAGCTGTGTGGTGAGGCCGCCGCCGGGTAAATGACGGCGATGGCGGCGAGTGATCCGCAGCTGGCGTAAGCGTAACCTATGCCGCAGCCGCTTGTCCCCGAATACGGCAGGTAGGGCTCGTTGATCGCCACGGTCCCGTCCCCGGCAATGGCAACGAAGTACGGGTCGTACCAACAATGAGCCTGGTCGCTGGCAAACGCCAAGTAGGGCGCGGGGTGATCCAGCGGCTGAATGACTTGGGCAAAATTCGTTCCGTCGGTGTAGCAGTAAACGCCACGGTCGCCGCAAACGGGATCGGCACAGCTCTCGATGACTGTGCCCGCGACGGCGTGGGTGCCGTCGAAGACCGCCACGGGAACCGGCCTATAGTAGCAGGCTCCCTCGTAGTGAACGGCCTGGCTGCCCGAGGTCGCGTAGACCCTTTCCGGCGCAATTTCAGGCGGCTGGTAATTTACGTCGGTGCCCGACTCTTCCACTTGCCAGAAAAAGCCGCCCTCCTCCGTCTCCCAAGCATCGTCGGTATCCTCGGTGCGATAGTAGGGCGTCGTGTGCGCCTCGGCCTCATCCAGCGTCAAATCAATGGCCAAGCCGACTTTGCCGAACTCGAAGTCGCTGAGGTCAATGTCCGCTTCGGCAACTTTCACGTAGCGCTCCAAGGAGCCATTGTAGAGCACGTCGGCGCAGCGCAGACGGACCACCTGGTAACCCGGCGACTTGCCGGTATAAATTCGAGCCCAAATGACCGTGTCGTAGGACACGCCTCCGCCCGCCATGTAGACCACCAGCTTACCGTGCAAGCGCTTGGCGTACTGAATGATCCTTGGCAGGCCAGGCTGTGTGAAGTCCAGCAGGGCGGGCCGGACGCCCGGTATTCCGTAAACAGCGTGGGTTTTGATGTCCGGGTGCCCGGCGGCCTCGTAGTTGGCGATGATGTTCTGCGCCGTGAACCCGTGGTCTTCCTCGCGGTAGGCGACACCGTAGGGCGCACCGTCCGGCGTAAAGTTGCCTTCCAGCGTGATCTGATTGGGTGTCGTGTACGTGATCGTGTCCGTCGAACCGAGGCGGTTGTCCGGGCTTTCGGCATCCAGCCTGAAATCGACGTTCGTGATCAACGCCACCATCCGCTTTTCGCGAAGCGCCTCACCGCCTGGGTAGTTGGCGTACGGGCAGGCGCTGTACTCGTAAAGCTTCTGGCCCTCGCGGTAGCACTTGAACCGGACCCGAAACCGATAGTCGGAAACGGAAGTGCCGCCCACTTTCCATTGGTCGAGCGTGTAGCGGAACAGGCGGTCGTGCGGGGCGGGCAGCGGCACTGCCGGGACGTAATCGTAAAACAGGGACTCAGTGGTCAAGCCGCCTGGGCCGCCAACCAGGGACCAGTTTCCCAGCCTGGACCTGAGCACGACTTCATCTTGAACAACGCCGCCTTCCTCAACTTCGGCGATGACATGCGTCGTGCCCGGCAGCAGGTGGACCGCGCTGTTGGCGCTAATGACAAGGTAAGGCAGCTCGGTGGCCAGCTGTGCGTAGCCCTCGACCGTGGCAGAATAAACGCTGCCCAAGTAGTACAGAGTCCCAGTGGGCTGTTTTGGCACAACGGCGGTCTGAAGCTCAAAACCACCCGGAACCACGATCGAGCTGTCCGCCGTGGCCGAATTGCCTCCCTCGTCCACAAGCGTTGCCACGAGCCGGTAAACGCCAGGATAGAGGATCGGAAAGCCGGTTTGGGCTCCCTCACCGCCCAGGATGGGTGTGCCATTCAGGTAGACTGTCCAGGCGATGTTGCGCGGCGGACGCCGTGACCCAGTGCTGGGATTGGCCGCCGAAATGGTTGCCACAACTGTCTGGCGGATGGCGGGGCTGGTCGTCGACCACTGGATCGTGGGCGACATGGCAGAAGCCCCGGCAGCGACGACCTGAAGCTGGAAAACGGTTTGCTGGAGGACACCGTCCTGGCCAACGGCAGCGACGTGAAGATAGTGAGTCTCGGCGGCGACCGGCTCAAAACGAATGGGACCGGTACCGGCGATGGGCGGCTCGCCCTGGCGGGCAACCGACCATTCAACCGAAAGCGGCTCCTGCGCGTCAACCAGCGCCAGAAGCGTGTAAACGGACCCTAGAGCGTAGCTTGTTGGTGCTGGAGCGCCGTTAAGCGTGAGCGTTACCACGTCCTAACTACCGGTCGCTTCAGGCTCTGTTGTGTCCGTCGGATACCCAAGAACGCCCAGGATGAAGTTCTTGTGGACGTAGACGAAGTCCTCGCGCTCGATTTGTAGCGGGTTGGCGCGTCCCCGGTCCAGAATCAGCTCCGCCCCATGCGGCAAGTCCATGTTTACCGACTCACCAACTTGTTCCACGTGGAACTCGACCATGATGTCCTGGTTCGTAGCCTCGGCGGTGTCGGGCACAACGATCAGCTTGCTCGGTTCGATCACTTTCTTACGGCAGAGGCACCAATCCCCGATGGCCTGAAAATGCTCCAATTTGACCTTTTGCGCCGTGAGTTTGGCGATCATGTCACCGGCCATCTCGATGAAAGTGGGCGTTCCATTAAGGTCGTAGCGCTTGGCGTCACCGAACGGGTCAGTTTGCGCGTTCCCGAACGGGTGAATCACCTTCTGGTAAAACACGATGTCGCCGACCTCAATGCCTTTGACCTCCGGCCCCTTGGCAATGACTTTGGCCAGCACGTGCATCCGCATCGCGGTCGGAGCGGTCACAATCAGCCCCTCGTATTCCTCTTCGGCCAGTTGAACGGCAAGACGGTTGCCAAACAGCGCTTTGATTTGCTTCATGCCCCTAAGAACGGCGTCGGCGCGTAAACGAATCAGCGTCCAGCGGTTCCCGGTCGAAATCGAACATGTCGGCACCAGCAGCCAAAACAGTATTCACGTGCTCGCGCTTTTCAAAAGCCCGCCACGCACCCTCTGGATCGTCGTTCGGGTCATTCTTCTCGCCGCCGGGGCCAGGCGGCATGTCCGCGATCGTCAGGTTGAACTTGTTGCCGAGCCTGGGCGATTTCTGCCAGCCGCGACGAGTCGCGTCGTGGTCGAATAGAAGCACAACCTCCTTCAGGAATTCCAGCTGCCTGAGTTTGGTGGCCTGCGGCTCGCTGATGCTGTGGCTGAAAACACAGGCTGTACCGACGCCTTTGATTTTGTGACGGCGCATGAACCGCCGCATGGTCAGCACGTTCAAAATGGATTCCATGACCAGCACGGTCTCGGGCCGCTCGGCGCGCAGTTCGTCAATGCCGTAGACCCAGTACTTGGCGCTGTAGGGAACTTCCCGGCGGCTGGGGAACTTCTTGGTTTTCTGGTCGGGCTCGTCGACATAGGTCCGGCCTTGATAGTAAACGACCTTGTCATACTCGAAACTGGGGAAGATCGCGTAAGGCTCCCATAACGGATCGGTCTTCGTAAAGCCCACACTCACGGACATGAGGTCATCGATTTTCAGTCCCTTGCGCTCGGCCATTTCGGCGATGAATTCCGTGTAAACGCTGTTCGGGTAGTCCCGGCAAAGCCTGAAACCCTTCGGCAGTTTGATATTGGTGACCACCGGCAAGTCATTGACCGGAGTCCGGCTGATGCGGTCGAACTCAGCCTCCTCCATCGGCTTGGTAACCCGGTGTTCCTCCGTGACCGCGTAGCCAAGCCGCTGTGCCCAGCGCACAAAATCGCCGCCGACCCCGCAAATCCAGCAGTTGGTCTGGCCGGTCTTCAGGTTAACGGATCGGTGGCCGGAAGAATCCGTGCATCCGGGCTGCGGGCAGACGAAAGCCAGCTCCGTCGCGGTGCTGCGGTGCGGCACCGGCTGAAAGAGCTGCTCGACCGTTTCGCGTAGCTGATCGCCAGTCATCGTAGTTAAGAACGATGAGTCGCCTACATGAGCATATCGACCTGGCCCGTCAGTTCGAGCCCGAAACGCGCCCGGTCGAGGAATCGGGCCAGCAGCTGGTCGAGGACCGGACAGCTCAGGTTAGCGTGGACGTGATGAAGCACCTTGCCGAATCAAAGCCCGCCGAGCCTGAACCGGTTCAGCTTAAGGCCGTACCGGTCCCTAACTAGGTTTGTGCAGCACCGCCTGGTGGCATCCTGCCCCGTCCGTGCCGTACTGAACCTCCGGCTTGATCCCTATATCTTTCGACCACGCCTTGACCGCGTCCGTGACGCCCGGTAGCTGGTCCCAGTCCCAATCGTCGACCACGATGTAGCCTCCGGGCGACAGCCTCGGCCAGACCACGTACAGCGGCCCCGCAATGCTTTCGTAGAAGTCGCCGTCCAAGTGGGCAAAAGCGATTTCCTTGGGCAACTGGTGGGGCTGGAGGTCCTTGAAGAAGCCGGGCTCAATGATCGGTGTGCGCAGCCCGAGTCTCTTGAATAGGTCTACCAGCTCTTGCGGGCTTATAGCCATCGCGCCCTCGTGGAAGACCTCCGATGGCCTGTCATGCTCCGACGGTGGCGGCAGCCCGGCAAAGCTATCGTAAACGTAAACGTGCTTCTTGGTCAGAGCCGTCATAAAGGCCGCCGTACGGCCCTGGTGGCAGCCAAATTCAGCCACCGCTCCTGGAACCGTGGCCGTCTGAAGAAGGTAATGCGCCAGATGGGTGGCCCTGGGAAAGCAGAGCATTCCCATCGTCTGCTCCATCAGCTCAAACAGGTTTGGTTGCGTCGAGGAGTTCATCGGTGCTGTATTCGAGCAGCCACATGGCGCGGTCATCCCCAAGACTGACCCTCCAGGTGTCGTTCTCTCGTGCAAGGCCCAACGGAAAGAAAGTGTTGTGCCCATTGAACCCGACAGAATGTTCGGGCCAGGTCAGCGGAGAAATCAAAGGCTCTTTTGGCACACGCGTAACCCTAAAAGGTGGCTTGGCCTCAAAAGCGTAAACGCCAACGTAGTAGTCTTTGCGGCCATTTACCGCAGCGAGCTTGCTGGACTGAAAAAGGCTGAGGTACTCGTCGCCGATCGCAACTGGCGACGTGCCGCCGTGGGGACGGCCATGCGGCCAGTCCAGCCGGTATTCGTGGACGATAGGCTCGCTAACCGCGTGACCTTTCTGGAAGTCGGGGTAAATCCGATGAACGACGTGGGCGTGAACCCATCTGACCCCGTAGAGCAGGCCACCCTGTTCAAAGAACATCCAGTTCTTTTCCGTGCTGCCGACCTCAAACGGAAACGCGAGAATGCCGCAGCCGACCACCTTCGGGTCGTGGGCCTGCCAATCCAGCTCGCCCAGGAACGTATCGTTGCGGTTGGTGATGTTGAACCAAACCCTGCCGCAAAAATTGAACAACCGGCAGTCCTCCTCGATGGCCATGCGCTGTTCATTGCGCGGAAGACCGAAATCCAGGTGGTGCTCCAAATGGTACATGGGCGTCCAGTTATCGTCGAGAGGACACAGGCACGTCGAGCTGCGCTGGTTCAGGGGCTCAAGCTCTACGCGGTAAGTCATCAGCCGCCTGGGTCCCCGCACCGCCCACGCGGTTCCAGGCTCGGGCGCGATTGAGCGCTCAAAAACGCACGGATGCGTCCTGTACATCACTTTGCTTGGAAACCGATCATCGATCTTTTGCCTTTTCATCGGAACAGCAGGCATTGGCCTGTTTCAAGCCGCATGGGGCGGACACCGTAGCTGGCGATAAATTCGTTTACAGCTTTGTAAACGCCCTGGCAATTCGGAAAACCGTAGTCGTCGCAGACAATCAGTCCGCCGGGCAGCATCTTCGGCCAAAGGGCGGCGAGCGCATCCTTGGCGCTTGGGTAAATGTCGCAGTCCAGATGGGCAAAACAAACCGATTCAGGGACCTCCACGTCGGCGCTCCACACGCCAGTATGAATTACCACGTTGGGCTTTTGCGCCAAGTCGTTGATCTGATCGAGGGACGTGTCCCCGAAATCGCCCTCGTGAAACCCGTCGTGGGGCGATGGCTTTGGCAGGCCCTGAAAACTATCGTACAGATGGAGAACCACGTCGGATGGCAGCACATTTCGTAGGAACCAGGCCGAGCCTCCCCGGTAAACACCAAATTCAACGGCACAGCCGACAAGGCCCCGAACCAAAGAGCATGCTTCGGCCAGAATCCACAGGCGGCTCGGGTTTACCAGCGAATGGCGCGGCCCGTCCGTCAAAACCTGGATCATGGCTTTGAACCACAGGCTGTCACGCCACGGCGGGAGCGGGCCTTTTCCTCCGCAAGACAAATGAGGTTCGGTCGGCATCTTCAGGCCAGCCTTTTAAGGTTTGATCGTACTTCTCGTTCTGCGTTGTGTGCTCGCCATAGCTGCCGATATGCACGGCCCGATTGGCGTCGCAAACAAGCCTAGCCATGCCGTTTACACGAAGGGCCAGATCGTGCGCAGCATCCTGGCTGGCGGGCACCGATTCCGCTAAGTAGAAGTCTTTGGGCTCCGACCGCCAGTGGTGAGGAATGCTGCGCGGCCCGCCTGCGGGAATTCTGGCGGCCTGCTCATTGAACCAACGCTGGACCTGAATCACACGCGGGTCGTCGCGTTCCTCGCTTTCAGGCACGCGATCCAGGTAATCGCAGAGCATCGGCCATATCCGGGTCCAAGCGCGCTTTGAAATCAGATGATTGCAAATGGACTGACCAGCATCCGAAACCCAGGCTGGGTCGTTGGCGTCGTCCACAATGCTGCTCCCAACCATGCCGCAGTTGTCAAAGTTCTCGTCCGCCCACCGATGTAGCGAAAGCATGAGCGCCAGCCAATGCTGGTGAACAACGACATCTTCTTCGATGATCGCCACCCACTCAAAGCCCCTGCTAAACAGCTCTTGCTTACCAAGGATCATATTCCGAGGCTGCCGGTGGCGATCCGTGCGGCAGATCACGGTCCTGTCGGGCACGTACTCCGCCAGAAAAGCGGCCATACAGCGCTCTCGTTGCGATTCCAAGCCGCCGTCAGCCAGCAGGAAGACCGGGACGCCTGCCTGGACCTCCGGCATGGCGGCTACAGCGGCGATACATCGCTTCAGGAATTCGGGCCTCCGATAGGACGGAATGGCCACAGCGATCTTTTTCAGCTCTTCTTTTGTGCAAACCATCGTAATTCCTCTCCCTCGCCGCTGGCGCAGACTGCCTCAATGCGGCTTTTCATCTCCTCTTCGCCGATCGGTACTTGTGAGCTGGCTGAGACCACTTTGGCGACCTGGCCCGGATCAAAGTCACCGGTCGCGGTGTAAATGCGAATTGGCTGGAACCCGAAGCGTTCCAAGCACTGCCGCAGGGTGTTTTCGGTATAGTGGACGTAGTGCATGTTCGGGTCCAGCCACATCCATCCCTCCTTCTGTGCTCTGGAGCACAATGACTCGAAGTTGGGAACGATGCCGCAGAAGAAACCGCCCGGACGAAGAATGCGGCGCACAGTCTCCCACGCCGTTTTCGGGTAGGGCAGGTGTTCCAGCGAGTGAATCGCCGTGACCACGTCAAAGTCGGCGTTGGCGAAGCCGCAGTCTTCAAGCTGCCGAGTCATAGTGGGAACGCCGAGGACCGAACAGGCGAAATCGGCCATTTTACGGCATATTTCGACACCGCGCACCGAAAAGCCCTTGGCCCTGGCGTTGGACAGCCAGGCACCCCACCCGCTCCCGATGTCCAGTAACGCGCCGGATTTGACGTGCTCCAGAAGCTCTTGCATGAAGTACTCCCGACGCAAGCCGGACGTGCGGACTTCCTCGATCCGCTCAGGCAGCCGCATGTGAGATGTGCCGTCAGCGTACCGCTGATAGTGCTCCTCCATGCTGTCGGCGCTCATGCGAGTTCGCAGGTAAACGAGATTGCAGCTGTTGCAGGAAACGATGTCCGCGCTCCGCCTGACGGGGACAGCGTCGGCAGTGCCGCACATCGGGCATTCAGTCAGCTTTTCTTCGACCATACTGAACTTGAGGTTTGGAATGTAAACGTTTTTGCCCAGGCCGTAGTTGGCGTTGGGCCTCTGAAACAGACAGTTCGGACCATCCGGCCATACTTCGAGCAGCGAAGTCTTCTTCATGCCCTCAGCTAGGGCGTATGGAAAACTCTGGTTACCGATGAACAGCTCGGACCCGGCGATCAGCCTGGCCATGTCCAGAAAGTCGCTGATTTGGTAGAACGGCAGGTCAGCGCCCCAGTCGGACACGAAGTCGTCGTACTCGCTTCGCAGTCCGACAAAGAGTGCCTGCGATCCGTATTTTTCGAGCACGTCCTGCCAAGGAAAATCCGAATTCCGCCACCGGGGCGAGCGGTGCAGAATTACGGGCCGGTCTTTAATGGCCACCGCCCGGTCGACAACCAGCCACGGTTTTTGGCATTCGCGCAAATCCAGCCGGAAGCGCTTCAAGTGTGCCTCGGCGAGATTCAGCAGACGGCCTGTGCGCCGGAAGGCGGCGCTGTCGACTACCAGCTCCTCGCGGAACTTGTTCAGGTCAACGTCCACTTCCGGCATTGCGGGCGCGAAGGCCACCCACTTGACGTAGCTCTGCAATTGCAGCAGCGGACGGAGCATCGCGGCCATTTTCTCGGTCATTGCCGCCCGAACCGTGGCCCGCACATCCTGGCGCATTTGCGGCCCCAGGACCAGCTCTCCTCCGCCCAAGGCCCGCATGGTGGGCAAAGCATAGATGATGTCGCCGATGTCGCCGCTGTGGTAAAACCTGCGCGGCCTATTCCGATCGTAAACCTTGATGCCGGTATCCACGCTGAAGGGGTCGAAGCGCTCAGGAGCGTAGCCTTTGATCGAAGACCACTCGCGCACTGCCTTTTCCAGAGCTTTCATCGCGTGAACTTCACCATCAGGTCAACCGGGCCATCGGCGTGCCGAACGTACTGAAACTGAGCGGCCATCTCCGACAGCTTTGGACCATAGGGTGCTGGGTGGACCCTTGGAAACAGCGGGCACACAATGCTGTCGTCCTCGACCAAGTACCCACGCTGCTCCTGGACCGAATAACGAACCTTGCGCCGCAGGAGCACCAAGGCGTCCTGCTCCGCGTGCTCCATCAGCGTCGTGACGAGCCCCTGGCCGTACCAAGTATCGTCTTCCAGAACCACGCAATACTGGCCGTCGGCGTTGTGGCGACAGAGGCCAAGCATCTGAGCCTGTGGCATCGCTCTAAGCCGTATTTCCCTGATGCCCCGTGGCGGGTTGAGCTTCCTATCGGTCGTGTTGAATACCACTGCTTCCAGGCACGGCCAGTCTTGAGCCATGAAGCTCATTAGCGTGGCCCGACCGAAAGCCAATCGATCCGGGCGGGTGATCGCCAACAAGCCAGAAACCAGTGGATATTGAGGCCAAGGCACGCGCACGCTGTTAAGAACGCGTGATTTGCAGGCCGCCTATGTAGCCTAAGACCTCAAAGGTCAAGTAGTCGCCGACACCCAGGGTCTTGGTGAACTTGACGTAATTGTAATCCTCAATCCAAGCAGCCTGAGTCGTGCTGAGCGGCACTTTTGTCGTGGGAAGGCTGCCAGCCACTGCCATCGAAATGATCGAAGTGTACGAGCCACTTTTCTGATTGGCGTAAACGTAGATGTCGTACGACCCCGGCGCTAAGCCCCGAATGTCGTACCACTGCTGGCGAGGCGTGCTGCCGCTCCAGCCACCGTAGTAGGTGCTAAGCATCGGGTCGAATTCAGCGCTGGAGCCATAGAAATTGTCCTCGATAACGCGCCGCAGGCTAACCTTCGAGGGCTTGCCTCGGTAATCCAGCAGCGGGACGCTGGGCTCCGCCGTCCAGGTATAGGCTGTCGGGCCGCAGTCCGTGGTGTAGGAGGCGTAGCCAAAAGGCCCCGCCAAGGGCACCAGCACGTTCCAGTAATCGGTTTCCGCGTAGCCCACCGCCGCTAGCCCTGCTTTGGAACCTCCGCCGTTGAAATCCACGTTTACGAAAAACGGTTGGGGCGTGGTAAAATAACGAAGGCCGTTGTACCAGACTTGGGATAGCGCCGAGACAAACCAGGTGCCCACGTTCGGAGCCTGCCGAATGGTCGCGGACTGACCCGCGTAAAGATTGCCGCTGCGCGGCGCGAAGAAACTGTTGACCCGCGACGGGTTGGTCATGGAACCAAAGACTTCGACGGCAAAAAAGACCTCGCCATAAGCCGAGGTTCCGAGCACCTGTCCCCGCGTCACCTGGCCGTAGCCGACGCTGGGATTGGCAACGCCGTGAATGTAGGTTTTGACCCCGTAGCCGTGGTTAATGCGAATCAGGATCGCGCCTCCCTTTAACGCAGGACTGGTATAGCGCCATCCGACCGAACTCGGCTGAATAAGCTCGACGGAGCCGTCAGCCGGGGCGATGACGTTGCCACCCACCGGAATCTCCAGCGTATAGCCGAAGTTTTTAGGAACGGAGCGGCGAAAGCCGTAAACGATTTTGGCGTTGCCCGCGTAGGGCGGCCTCATCTGGCGCAGGACTGTTGCTTGGTCGCTCACGGGATTTGTTGCAAGACGTTGGCGGTGTGAATGGTGGCCTCGCAGGTAAGGACATCACTGCCCCGGTAACTCAGCTCGGCGAGCTTGAAACCTCCTAGCCAGCAGCTTTCCAGGATGTAAATGCCCGAGGTCTCCATCGCACGCTGCATGGACGCGCTGAATTTATCGGTCGAAAGCGTCGCGTACTTGTTGGCGATGGCGGCGGAGGTCGAGCCCGGAAACATGGTGGCCGGATCGCCCAGCGGCGACGTAGCCGCAGCCCGGCTGTACGCGGCGGCCAGAGCGTTCACCGGGCGCACGCCCCGTGCCGTCCAAAGGTAAATCGGAAACAGGAAAGGCTGCTGATAGTTCTCGTTGAGCCGGAGCGGCTCACTTTCCGCACCCACCGAGCCACGACCAGAGCGCACCATGCGCCGCCAGGCATCCAGAATTGCGTAAATCTCGCTGTAGGGCGTGACAGCCGTGTTCTGCTTAGTACGATAGCCGCCGTCGTCGACCAGGAAATTGAGCATGATCGGGTCAAAGGGCTCGTCCCAGCTCGGCATCATGTAGGACCGGCTGTCCCGGCGCGTGGCCTCCGCCTTGACCTTTGGCTCAGGAATTCTAATGGATGCCGGGTACCATTTCGGCACGATGCGAAACTCAGTCTCGAAGGCTAGATTGATGCCCACGACCACGGAGCTAAGATCGACCTGCCAAAGGTCGTTTCGCTGGGGATTTTCCCCGCCACGGCGGCCCCATTGGTTCAAGGTGTCCCGGATGAACGGCATACCTTAAGTATCGGCGCTCCCAAGCTAGTTACACTGAGAACGATGAATCTCAACGGCATTTACGTTGGAAAGGTCGAAGCGGTCAACGACCCGGAGAAGCTGGGCCGCGTTAAAGTGCGCGTACCGCACGTTTACGGCATTCTTGGCAGCGCAGTCGGCCAGGTCCCGCTTGATGACTTGCCGTGGGCGATCCCCTTGGGCCTGCCCGCCGGGCAGTCTCAGCAAAGCGGCGGCATGGATTGGCTACCGGAGCCAGGTGACCAGGTCGCCGTACAGTTCCTCGACGGCGAACCGGAAAAGCCGGTGTGGGCCTGGTTCATGCAAACGACGACCGCCAACGAGGATTTTCCGCTTCACCAGTACGAAGCCGTCGGTCCGAGCCAAGGCAAGCCCAAGCGCTCCGCTCTGACCCGTTACGGCCACACGGTCGAATGGACCTCCGGCAGCATCGTCCTGACAACCTCCAAGGGTTACCGGCTTTTTGCTCTGGACGCCACAAGTGCTGGCTCCGACGGCTACCTCCAGCTTATCACGCAAAGCGGACAGTTTTTGGAGCTGAACGACGAAACCCAAGGTGGCCTGTTGAATATCCTGGAGGACTTCTACATGCAAATCGGCTTGGAGCTGAACATCCAGGCCAACAGCATCCGGGTGGAGACCATGAGCGGCGATCTGGATATGACGATCGCAGGCAACACGAACCTGGACTTCGTGGGCGACGTGATCGCCAGCGGCGACTCGGGTTTGAGCGCGACTTTCGTAAACAATTTTGAGGTCACCGCCAACCAGATCAATTTGACGGCGCAGAGCAGCTTCGTCGCCACGGCCCCGCTTTTACGGATCGGCAGCGAATCGGCAGTCGAGCCCGCCGTCAAGGGCATCCAATTCACGACCTGGGTTGCCTCACTTCTGGCGTGGCTGGGCACGCATACTCACACCAGCGCCACGCCAGGGACGCCAACCAGTCCGCCGCAGGTGCCACCAACCGTGATCCAGCCGCAGTCCGCCCAGCTCATCTCGCAGAAGGTCTTCGTGGAATAACGTTCTTCCCTGTATGGCTATCAAGACGAACCTGAAGGACTTGACCCCGCGCCGGGAAAAGTTCGCTAAAAAGATCGCGCTTCTGAGCGGCGGCTACAGCTGCCCGGAGGCGTTCCCCAACGGAGAAATCACGGTTTACCCCTGGGATTATCAAATCGACACCTGGCTGCAAGAGGCGCGCCGCGAGGCCGGGATGGAGAACGAGGCGATCCTCTTCAGGCTCCTGGAGAAGGTCTGCAACCTCAATGGCTGCCCGCTGGAACGGTTCGTCTCAGGGGACGTGCTGACCGTGCTGATGGTTTCCCGGTCCATCCAAACCGACTGCGAAATCTTCTACGTGGCCTCCTGCCCCTACTGCAATCACGAGGAGGAAGACAAGATCATCGTGCCCGACGAACTGGTGCCGATGGGCAAGAAGCCTCCCGGCTATCCGGGGCACGAAAGCATCACGCTTCCGGTCGTCGGCGACACGCTAACAATCCGTCCGCTCCTGATCGGGGACGAAATCAACATCCTTGGCCGAACCCCTGAGTCCAAGAAACTCTGCCCGGATTCGGTCGCCCGGATCGTGACGATGGTCGAGACCGTGGGAGGCGAGCGGCCCGACAACATGCAGGAATTGGTAGCGTGGTACACAGCGCTGCCGCCCAAGGATGCCAAGTTCCTGGAGGACCAAGAAAACGACATCACGCCCCATCTTGAGCTGGACCTCCAGCAGCAGTGCGTGAATTGCAAGCAAGTCTACCGGTGGCCGCTGAATATAGGGACCGAATTTTTTCGTTCGGGCCGCGTCGGAACGTTTACAAAACAGGTGGCAAAGAGTCTTTGACCTTTGCTGGCTGCGACGCGGCTTTACTTGCGACCTTTCCAAAGCTCCCGACTGGGTCCTGGACCTCTTCACGGAGATGTCCGTTGAGCGGCTCAAACAGGACGAGGGGAGCCCGGTTCTTCCTCCTGAAGTGGAAGACGAACTATGACCGACCTCATCGTGGATGGCAACAGCCTCTACGCCAGGGCCTACTACGCCGTGGCGTACGCCCAGCGCTCCGGGAGCAAGATGGCCAGGCCCGCCGACGCGATGAAAGCCTGCATGGCCACGGCGCTGAGCTTGATCGATCCCTTAAGCGACCGGCTGGGTGAGCGGATCGACAGAACGCTGTTTGCCTGGGACGGCGAAGGCGGCCAGGGCATTTCGGACAAGGGCAGGGACCCCAAGCCAAGCAATTATCACGAGACCCGCGAAATCGTCATGGGTATGCTGGAAGCTGTCCTCGATACAGCCAACGCGGTGGCCAACCGCTGCGAAGGCGACGATGTCGTGTGCAGCGCCGTTTACAAAAGTAAGGCTGACATCATCTTTGTCGCGTCCGGCGACAAAGACTTGCAACAGCTCCAGGGCGGTCGCGTCCAGTTTTTCTGCCTCAACCAAAAGTCACTGCTAACCAGCCGGGCCATCAATAACAAGTGGCATATTAAGCATCCCAGCCAGCTGGCCATCGCTCTGGCCATTCTCGGCGACAAGACCGATGCCATCTCCGGTCTCTACGGCTACGGGCCGGTCAAAGTGAAGAAGCTCTTCGAGAAGGTCACCGAGGACATGAGCTTTGAGGCGGCCTTTGAAGCCATCCTGGCGCAACTGCCTCATTCCCTCCATCTTCAATTCACGGACTGCCTCGATCGAACCTTGCTCCACATGGAGGTAGATGTGCCGGAGCCGAGACCGCTCCAACTTGGCGATCCGAAACTGCTGGAGGACTGGCAGGACTTGTACGGCACTTACATGCCGATCTACCGAAGCTACCGGCTGCGGGAACACAGCCGCAGCCGGATGGTCGAGGACGACGAGGAGGACGTGCCTACAGCGCGAGGATAGGAATGCTCCCGCCTGCGGCCCGGTTATAGTAGCGGGTCACTGAGAAGTCGATGAACGCACCACCGGACGCATTGCCAACCATCTGCACCTGCGGGTAATTGGACGTGACCTTGAAGGAGCGGACCTGGCTGGCACTCAGCGTGTTGTAATAGTCCGTCCCCGAGGCCCCGAGGTCGACCCACGCGGTTCCGTTGTACTCCTGGAACCGGTAGTTCATGGTGTTCACGCCCGAATTCTTGATAATGACCATCATGGAGACCGGGCCTTGCTGGAGCACGTTGAAAAGTGTGCTTTCAGTCTCGCCTACCACCTGGCCGTCAGTGCAGTGAATTACCATAATCGCAAGGGGTTAAAATCGGATTCGCCACGTCAGGGTTGGAGCAAAGTCGCTCGTCTTGTTGATGCCCACGGTCCTGACGCGCCGTGCCATCAAGGAATCGTTCCCGCTGAAAAGCCCCATCTCGGTGATCAGGCTGCCATTGGCGTCGGCTAAGCCGAGCGTAAAGGCCACCCGGACCACAAAGGCCGTCAGGAAGTCCACGCTGTCCACCGCAGCGGTGTAATTGCCCGAGGAGAGCGCCACCGGGGCTTCCAGGCCGACATCGGTCACCTTGGCCGCCGTGGTGCCTGTGCCGACGCCGAACTTGGAGCAGGTGTAATTCTCGATCGGGCTGCGAAACGCGAAGCAATAGGCCAGCAGCTGGCGTCCCTGGTCGACAAAAAGGTTTGGCGTGTCGGCCAGGTGCTCGGGGCTGATCCACCCATAACGGATCGCGGCTTCGAGGGGAATCTCCCGCCCGAAACCGTCGACAATCCGAGTGACACTGACTAGGCCAGAGGGGCGCATCAATAGGTTTGCTGGAGTGCCTCAATGTTTTCGGGATACCAACGGTCAACTGACAGGCCGAATTGCAGGTTGACGTAGTTGCTGGTCGTCATGTCCGCGTCGATGAACTTCAGGCCACGGATCAGGCAGCCTTCCAGGACGTAGGTGGCTCCGTCCCGCATCGTGTCCTCACCAGGGATAGCCTGGCTGCGGATGTCGGCGATCTGCTTGCGCATGTTGGGGATCAGCCAGCGCATGAAGCCCATACACTTGACCTCGCTGGTCAGACCGACGCCGCCCGTGAGCGGGTTGGCAATGAGCCAGAACCACTTCTCCAGCGCCTCGGCAGTGCGCTGGGCGAAGGCATACCGCACCGGGATGTCGACCGGCCCGCTGTTCGAGTCGGCACCAAGCATCTGGTTGGTTTGCTGCATGTACTTGACGGCGATGAGTTCCTTGTTCCGGTCAGGGAATGGGAACTTCTCGACGGCAAATTCAACGTGCTCGTCCCACGGAAGGCCGAGCGCGGTGGGCAGCTCCAGGGTGATCTTGAAAAGGTCAACACGCTGGAGGTCGAGTCGCGAATTCTGCGACGCGAACGTGTTTTTGTAACGTAGCCTTGCCATAAAACGTTAGGACTGTTTGGTTTACTCAGCGTTCAGTTCATCAAGCACCGCGCCGCTTTCGCGCACCGTGGCGGTGATGTAGATGCGCTCGACCGAATCGGTCGGGACAATAGCCAGGTCAACAATGACCTCGCGGCGGTTCCGCGTGTCCGCCGAGTTGTTGGTGTCGTCAATGACCAGCACGTATTCCTCGATGCCGCGCTCCGTCTTGACGTTGTCGAGGAACTGGGCGAAGGCCAGGCGGACCCGCACCAGCAGCTCGGGATCGTTGGGCTCGAAGATGAACCGGCGGCCAATCTCCGACAGGTTGTAGACCACATAGTTGACGAGGATAACGTTGTGGTTGACGGAGAGCTTGCTCTCGGCCACCTGCATCGTCCGCTCGCCCCACAGCTTGATCTGTCCCCGATCGAGGAAGATGCCGTTGATGGACTGCCCGTTGCCGTACATCGACTGCTTGGTGTCGTCGGACACGTGCTCGAACTCGACGTACTTGGCCTCGGGGATGATGCCGCGCTGGTCGCCCGCCGCCACATACCACGGCTTGTCGCGGTCGAACGTGAAGGCCAAACATCGCAGAGCGCCCAAGGTGGGCGGCACCGTCTTGTCCTCCCCGGTGAACGGGTCGGAAATGGTGAACCAGTTCCAGAAACAGCTGATGTTGTAGCTGTCGATCCGGCCACGCCCGCTGTAGAGGCCATCGCCATTGTGCCAGTCGATGGCCTGCCGAGCATTGAGCGCCGGAGGAACGTCGATGATGGCCAGGGCATTGATCCGGTTGCAGACTTCATACATCCGGCGGTGGAGGCCGCTGGTGTCGCCGCCGAGCGGATCGTAGCTTCCGCCGTCGGTGATGCCGGGGCAGCACATGATGTCGACCCGCGCCTCGGGCGTATCGATGAAGGACTGGATGCCGGTGTACCGATCCGTCGTCGGGTCGTAGCGTCCAATGAAGTCCTCCGCCGTGGCGGCCTCGCCGTTGTAGCCTTCACTGAAGCTGCCGCCCGAGTTGTTGTACCCGGAGTTGATCAGATAGGCCCCGGCCTCGTAGCCATAGCTGTAATTGGCCGGGAGGTAATTCATCGTCCCGGACGTGGCCACGCTGACGACGCTGATGTACTGGCTGTTGCCGTTGATCCGGCCCGACCACGAATTGGTGCCGCTGCCGTTGTAGAGGTTGTCGATGGTCTCGACCAAGGCCCCGTCCTCGTAAACCTCGAACTTCTTGGTGTTGGCCTTGCCGCCGGGGCGCACCTTAACGAAGAGCCCGGCGGTGATGTCGCCACTGTTGGCCCAGTCACCCGCCGAAGCCGCCTCAAGGTTGATGTAGGAGATGGAGCCGGTTTTCCGGTAAACGTAGGCAGCCGTGTAGCTGTCCTGAAGCGCCAGGGCTTGGTAGCCCTTGCCCGGCAAATCGGTGGTTTCCAGCAACACGCGCCCATCGGGGAGCGCCTGCTTGACCCTGACTTCCTGGGTGTCGTTCTTGCCGGTTTGGCTGATCTTGAGCAGGTCACCAACGGCGAAAAGCGAATAGGTGCTCGGGTGGGTCAGCTGAATCTCGTAGTCGCCCTTATCGCCCGAGCAGGTCACCACGTAGGAGCCCGTGTAAAGCGGGGCATCCCACGGATCGCCGCTGTTGGAGCCGTAGGTGTAGGCGTAAAGCAGGCCCTGAGCCTCGTTGGCGTGCGGGTTGCCGATCGAGTACTCGACCGTCGCGTTGGTGTAGAGAGCCTTGATGGCGTCGGCGTCCGTAAACGAAACCAGGGCGCTGTCCGGGCCGATGCTGCCGACCGAGGTCACAACCTGGTTGACAGTCTGCGCCAGCCCAGCCTGCTTGACGGTGACGTAAACGTCCCCGCTCCACAGCGCCGGATCGAGCACCGACCCCTTGGCGTAGGGCGTAACCGTCCCAGTGACGGAAAGCGCCGAAGCCGTGAAGGTCGCACCCGGCAGGCTGTCGGACCGGAACCCGACACGGACCACCTTCATGCCGTCCGTGAGGTCGGACAGAATGGCGACCGCATTGGCCAGGAAATAGTTCCCAACCAGAGGTTGGCCAAACAGCCGCTGGAATTCCTGGAGCGACCGCACTGAGGTTGGCGTGTCAAACGGGCCTTTACGCGCCACGCCAATCAGGCCGCCACGGAACCGGCTTGTCTGCGGTAGCAGATAGCTCCGGTCGATGATTTGCGTATAGACGCCCGGAAATGTTTTCGTGCGAATCGTTGCCATACTCGTTTCTCGCTTTAACTACGTTGCGTCGGGCGCGTCGGAATCTGCTTTCGGCGTAAACGAATCAATGCTCGGGGCTTTTTGCCGCCTTGCGGAGGGCAGCCCAGCTTGCGCGACTGCAACCGCTCCGCCGCGATTCTCACCGTTAGCAATGGCGCGCCATTCATCGAAACGTCCAACACACATTCAGCCTTAACTACAGTGCTCCTCACGGCACAGCTATCGTGCCGCTGGAAACCGAATCCGTCGTACCGCCACCGCCCACCGTCTGGATCACATACTCGTAAAAGTTGCCGCCGGAGACGCTCGGATCGTTGTACGCCACCGAGTCCGCCGGAACGCTGTCGATGCCGAAAAATCCGCCCGCGCCGTTGGTCTGCCGCAGGACGTTGTAGCTGTACTCACCCACTGCGTTATCGTCCCAGCTCACATCGATGCTCGGCCCGACAGCCAATGTTCCGTTTACGTTTGTAGCCGCGACCGGCGGTCCGTAGTCGATAGTCGGCGTGCCAAAGGCCACAGTAGAGGCGATGCCGTAAGACCAGGCGCTGGGATGGAACTGGGCGTCGGTCGGATAACTGGCTGGGTCGTTGTTCGGGCCAAAGACGTTGTCGGGCGGAACGACCTGGACACCTGGGTCGCCGAAATAAACCCACTGTGTCCCGGCGGCGGTGTACGCCTCGATCACTCCTTCCTCCTTGCAGGTTCCGGCTGAAGGCAGTTCGTCGGCCCGGTCTTCGAGGACCGGATTTTCAGCCACCGGCCTCATGTCAACCTTGCCGACGGGCAAATTCAGAGCCTCAAGGTCCTGCGGGGACGCAGCATTAAAGACGTAGTACCAAAGCGTCGGCTTCACCTGGAAGTCGGTATCCACGCTGAAGCCCTCGATCACGAGGTTTACGGTGGTTCTGAATTCGACGGCCTTGCCCTCCGTTTCCTCGGGAGCCGGGTGGTCGATCACATCCCCTTCCAGGTACATTCGCACGTACTGCTCACCCCAGCCTGGGTAATCAATCGTCATCCACGTCTGGAGCGTTCCGCCCGTTCGCCAGAACTGCCGCAGCAGGCGCTCGATGTAAAAAGCCTGCGTATCGGGCCGCATGCAGAAATGGTCGAGCTGGAACCGGTAGTCGAAGGCCATCGGCATGCGGGCCGTGGTCACGTTGCCCAGGTCGCACTGAGTCAAGTCGACGCCTTGTTGCTCCTTACCCTCCAGGGCTTCGCCAGCATCGCTGATCGTCGGATAGTTGATGTGCCGCCACTGGTGAATCGAAAAGTTCTGGTACGTCCGGTATTTGATGTTCTTTCGCGTCACCGAAAGCAGGGGATACCGAAGCGGGGACGGGTAGGGCTGGTAGAGCGGGGTGCCGTTTTCGTCCTTGAGCGCCAGAAGATAGGCAAACGGGTTGGCGTCGTCCCGCCACAGCCTGCTGAACATGCCAAAGGCGTCCATCGGGGTGGCGAAAACGACCGGCACCGGGTAGCCTTCCCGCACGAAAAACCTCTGGTACAGCCAGCGCTGCAACCACAATTCGTGGTAGCGCATGCTGGTGATGTCAACCTTGCCGGTCGGAAGTTCCAGCCTGCCGTCATTCGTGTTAAGCGGCATACCGCCTTAACTACGGACAGGCTGGATGAAGGAAATGGAAAGCCGGTCGCCAGGCGACGACCGGCTGCAAAAGCGGACGGCGGGCGCTACGGCTAGGATTAGACCTTGTACAAGCCGTTGGTGAGGATCGGAACAACGCGTCCGTCGTCAAAAGCGACGTTGGCGTAAGCCTTGTCGTCGCTGAAGCTCTGGACCTTGCCTTTTCCGACCATGCCCATCGACTCGTCCTCGGAGACAACCCCGACAACGTCGCCGACTTTGATGGTCGTATCCTCAGCCAGAATGCGATTGGCGGTGGTCTTGATCCCATCGGGGCTGCCATCGCACTCGTCGATCAGCTTCTTGATTCGCTCGGTGTTCATACGCTCTTAATTACGTTACGCCAGCACGGCAAAGATCATGTCTTCTACAGGAGCTGGCGGAAACCAGTCCGTCCCCAGCTCAAACATTCGCAACACCGTCTCGGCGTCGCCCGTCGCAGTAACTACGAGTTCGCCGTTGTCCAAACCGACAACCAAGCCAGCGGTCATTGCGTCAATTCGTTTACGCATTTGCTCCAGCCTGGCCTCCAAGTTGTCGACGCTGGCCTTCGGTGCCCGGACCAGCCAGTCATAGAGATTGCGGGCCACGGCCTCCCGAGCCGGTGGCGTCAAGGCATCTCCAAGAACGGAAGTTCCGGCCCGGCTGACCTCATCGGTGATCAAGTTTTCCCACATCAGGCTTCAGGCAATGGCCGGGTTTGATACAGCTCAGAGGGCACGGCTTCGCCGGGATTGGTCACTGGGCGGGCATCCCCATCCGGCGGGATGATGCAGACAACGGCCAGGCCCAGCCAGACGTTGGTCTGCTGCCAATAGCCCTGGGGCTCCAGTACCACGTCCACGATCATGTACCGGTAACCGTTGTAATAAACCTGGTCCCCGCGCTCCGGGAAATAGTCCAGCTCCTGGAGGATCAGGTTGGACAGCGTGAAACGGTCGTTTCTCTGTGCGTAGAGGCCGACTTTGGTTTGGCTCCACCGAGGCCGCTCGTGGCTATTCAGGCACGGAATATCCAGGACTCGGCTGAAAACCGTTCTGTTGTCCAATGGCATGTGCCAGAGATGGTCGATCTTTTGAGACCGATGGTCCGCCTCGAAAAACTTGGGATAAGGCCGTGGCGCAAAAGCGACAGTGTGTTCCCTGTGGAATTTCAGGGCCGTCTGAGTGTCCGCCCGCCTGAACAGCGCCGGATCGTACAGGAACTCTTTTCGCTCAGTAAAAAGCATTCAAGGTAACTACAACAAGATGAAGAAGCCCAGCGCACTGATCCAACTACTGGATGACCTGGAGTCCGAGACGCTCGACTCCAGCGTGGTGACCCTGGAGGACAGCTGGATGAAAGTCTATCTGGCGGAAGACGCTGAGGGGATTTTGCTCAATCCCCGCCAGTGTGAATTGCTCCTGGACACGCCGCAAACCGTCCGGCAGCTCCACGAGGCCCTCGATGAGCCGGAAGACTGCGCAATCGAGCTTCATAGCGTGGTTCTGGAACAGGCCGTGGAAGACGCTCTGGAGCGCTACTTTGCCGCCGTCGACGAGGTTTGATAGTTAAGTTGTGCCGGTCGACATCTCACAACCGCTAGAGGGATACGCCCAGCTCCAGTTCGAGCTGAAGATCGAAACGCGCACTTTTCCCCTGTACGCCAACGTCGTCCGGCTGGAGGACGCGACGATCCACGAAAGCGTCCACGACGAGGCGGTCACGAAGTTCACACTGCGCACGTCAACCCCGGATTACGTGGACGCCGTCCTGGCTCTGAACCAGGCCAACGGAACGCCCTTGATTCGGTGGAGACTGGGCTTCGGATCGGGCGACGATGTTCGCTGGCTGCCCTGGCAGCTTCATTTCGTTTACACTTTTCGCGCCAAGCAGGAGGGTATCGGTTCGGGCGCAGGCCATTTCATTGTTATCGAGACCAAGGGCATCCTGGGGCTGGCGGACAGAGGCAACAAAACCGTGGCCCACCGGGGCACTGTCAGCCAGATTGTTCAGCGCATGCTGGGCGACCAGGACGCGGTGGTTGAGCCGACCACGGGCGACGGACTTTGGATTCAAAGCTACCAGTCCGACCACGACTTTATCCGGGAGCGCCTGGTGCGCATGGCCCGCAGCGCCAAAGGCCGGGGAAACTATTTGTTCTTCGCTCGGGACAACGTCGTACATTTTCACAGCCCTGAGTACCAGGCCAGCTTGCTGGACATCGTTTACAATTCCAGCGGCGGCATGAAGCTGGTTCAGATCGACCGCAGCCAGCATCAGGTCAACACCGGGGCGGCTGGAACGCGGCTGGTCATGTACGATCCCTACAGCGGAGTTCAGAAGGAAATCAACAGCGACCCGGACCTTGCCCTTCGCCTGGCCGACAACGTTCATCGCATTGACCGGATCGCGGGCGGCCAGCGCAACATCATGTGGCACCTGGGAGCCAACCGGCCCGAGGAGCCGGAGAATTTCGCGCAGAACGCCTACGAAGCCTCCAGGATGGAGTGTTTCGAGATAAAGCTATCAGTGGAGAAACTGCCGCCAGTTCGGGCCGGAGATTTCCTGCGGGTCACGATCAATCCCAAGGAGCAAGTTTCCAGCACCTGGGGCGGCGTTTACCTGGTGACCCAAGCGGAACATCTGATTCGGCGTGGCGCAATCTATTCCGTTTACATTTTGCGCCGGGGCGAGTTCAACAGCAAGCCCAGCGTAGCGCCGGAGCTAGCCTCCCTGGGTGTACAAGCCCTCCAAAGCGAACAGAAAGCTCAGGGCGTTCCGCTGAATCTGAAGGCCGCGCAAGACTCCGCATTGACTCGGAGCAAAGGCCGCAGCCTTACCGGTGGGGTTTACCTCACGGTCCAGGACCCGAACAAGGCCATTAAACCGCAGACGTAGTCGGGGTCTTCGCGTTCCAGAGGAATGGCGGATAGAACGGATCGGTCTTGTCGAAGCCAAGAACATCCCATTTCAAGCGGCTGCTGAGCTGGAAGTTCACAGCTCCCGTTCCAGCCAGGCCCTTGACCTCAATGTACTTCTGCCTCGGGGTGACCGTATAGGTCTTTTGTCCGCCTGGAACGAGAGCCTGGGCCACACCAAGCCATTCCCACGGTCCCGAAGTGTAGTCGTTGGTCTGCTGAAGTCGGAACTGACAGTTTGAGCCAGCGGACTGCGCCAGTACCATCACTGTGTTGTCCGCATAGCCAGATACTGCAATCGTGCCCGGAGCGCCCTGAACCTGAAGACGCGCCGTGACGTAACCCGCCACGACGGGGCACTTGACATTGGTCGTGCGCAGCAACGGCTGCGGGTATTCGCCAGGGTAGATCATAACAAGTTCAGCTTCGTTTACGTCCGGTTATTCGGGCGGCATAGGGCGGGCAGCAGGTGCCGCCAAATCCTCTTCGCCTTCGACATCGGGTTCGGGAACCTCGACAGCGGTCTCCAGGTCCTCTCCACCTTCAGCCGCTTCCTCGCCCGCTTCGAGGTCGACCAGCTGGCCCATCAAGTCCTTGATGTCGGTCAGCAGCTGAACGACGACGTTGCCTTGCGTGTCGGCTCCAACGGCGGTATCGCTCACGGGCGGCTCGCTCGGTGGCAAATCCACAGCGGCATCCTCGACGATCTTGATGGCCTCAGTCAGTTTCATACGCGTCAAATTTGGTCCGTTCATTCTATCTACACTTGCCGAGTCTACTTCACGACTTTCTCCTCGGGCCGGACGGCCTGGACGACCCGGACGCTTTGGTCGCTCGGCGCGTGCTCGCCCCGGTTCCGTTGTTGGCCTGCCCCGCTTGGGCAGCACCGGGCCGCCTTTCTTGGGTTCAGGAATTTTCTCCGGTGCCGGTGGGTTTTCCTCTCCAGCTGCCGGTAGAATTCCAGGCCCCAGGCGCATTCGATAAGGCTCTGGCGGGCCTGGCGGGACGGGAAGCCCTGCATTTCTTGCCTGCTTGGCAGCCTTGAACCATGCCTCACGCTCCTTGGCGCGAGCGGTCTGCGCGGGGAAGTCCTCCCACCGGCCCTGGCCGTAGCGAACCAATTGAACCAGCGTCTCGCCTGGGTCTTTCTCACCGCCGGGAAACGCGGAAAGCATGCCGTAGATGTAATCGCGGGCGGCGAGAATATGTTTACACAATCCGATTCGCCGCCTTGGATTGGTTTTGTCCGGCGGAAGATTCAGCGCCTGGTTCATGCTCGTGGTTCCCACCATCGAGCTTTTCCGCTGTTTCAAAACCCACGCCCAGCGGTACCGGAAATCCGGGCACGTGCAATCCACCATACACGGCACGTGCTGAAGTGGCATCGACTGCCCCTGCCGTGGCCGGTAAAAGCGAATGTAGCCGTGATGCCGCAGCCCGGTTGTGCTGGGGTGTGCCTTGAAATTGAAGGAATGCCAGACCTGATCGCTGTAGGCGGTGATCTGGAGCGGCGGTCCCCGGACCGTGCTGCTGCGCTTGATCCGCTTGGGCTCCGAGGCCCGAAACAACTGATCAAACGTGAGTCTTTCGGAAAGGTAGAGGTACATGGCCTACAACGTCTGACCCCTTTCCGGCGGCACGGGGTAGATGACCTGGGTTTCTCCGTCCCGGTCCCCGCGTGCGTACTTGAACTGAACACCCTGGCCTGCCTTCCAGGTTCTGATGAAACGCATGTAGCCGTCCATGCTGCGAATATCCTGCCAGGCACTGGCTTTTCCCGCTTCTGTGGTTCGACCGGCGGTGATAATGTCGCCCCGGCGAATCCTGCCGTCACGGGCCGGGCTGTTGGCCTCCACGTCGCTGATGCGAATTCCCGGCGTGGGACCTTGATTGGTCATCGCCGTAAACCCGACGTAACCTGGAACCAGTCTGCGCCCCGGCTTCTCGCCCGCGACCGCGCCTTTAAGCACGCGGCCTGCGGTTGTCTTCTCAGCGCGACCGAACGGATCGCTTACGGATCGGACTGCGCTGGCTGATTTGATCCCAAGCAATTGAGCGGAGCGCGGCGTCACCTGCATGCCCTGGCCGTAAGTTCGCGCCGTGGTCCGCTTTGCCTTTGCTCCGGCCACGCCACGGGAAATCGCCTGATAACCAGACTGTTGCAGGACCCGCAAGAGCGTGTCCAAGTCAGCCTTTTCGGGCAGGCCCCGGACGAGCGGGCGCAGCGAGGCCGTCATTTTGTCCGAAAGCGCCTGGTCGCTGTCGGCGTGGAAGTAAAGACCGTTCTCAGGCAGCTTCGGCCCGTACAGGACCATCGCCGCCTTGGCCTCCAGGAGCATGTTGGCAAGCAAAACCGCTTCGCGCATCGCCTTAACTACGTTCTACGCAGTATGCCGCAGACTAAGCTGAAGGCCATCACGATCCGAAATTGGCAAACAGTCCAAGAGGCCGCGCTTCAGTTCCCCGATCGCGGGCTGGTTTTGGTGCAAGGTTCCAACGTCGCGGCCCACGGGCGATTCAAGTCCATCGGGGCGGGGAAAACCGCATTGGGCGAAGCCATCAGTCGATGCCTGCTCGGCGTGCCTGGCCGCTTTGCCCATCTTGGCCATTACAGCCGGGATGACAAGGGCGACACCTTGGTTTCCCTGGAATGTATCCACGCCAAAAAGCCGTTGCTTGTGGAGATGGGCTACAAAGACCCCAGCTTGAGCCCGACCGGCGAGGCACTCCGGTTCACCTACGACGGCGAGCAGGTCTGGCGCGACCGCATCAACAGCACCAGGACCGACCTCGAAAGGCTGCTGACTGTCTCAACTGACCTTGCGGGGTGGACCGTTCACCTGGACGGCGACCAACTCAAATTCGGCAATCTCGGCCAGAAAAGCGCGGTTGAGCTGCTCATGACCGCCCTGATGCAGCCACCGTGGACGCAATACCACCAGAAACTCACCAGCCGCCTTACCCAATGCAAAAGGGAGCTAAGCTCCGACCGGGAGGACCTGGAACGCAAGCACGCCGAATTGGAGACCGCCGACTACAACGTCCAAACCGCCACCCAGGCCGTGGAGAGAGCCGAGACCGTTTACGAAACTGCGCTCGCTGAGCAGAAAGCCAGGGTCAAAGCCGCCAAGGATCGCGTCGCCCGGATCAAGGCCGAAGCCGAAAAGCGCGACGGCCAGATGGCCAAGCTCAAAAAGCAGATTGAGGTCAACACCGCCAAAAACGCGGACGCCGAAAAGAAGCTGGAAACAGAAGTCCGCGAACGCCGCGAAGCGCTCCGGCAGGCCGAGGCCAAGTTCGCCGAACTGATGGCCGACCGAAAGCTCGCTCGCCAGGCGCTGGACACTGAGGAGCGAAAGCTTCGGGAAATGCAGGACACGCCCAAAAACTGTCCGACCTGCGGCAAGCCCTGGGACAAGGGTCACAGCTCAAAAGCCATCACCGCCCAGGAAGCAGCCGTTGAGAAGGCAACGAAGAAGCTCGAAGCGGCTAGGTCGAAAGCCAAGGACTTCGAGGATACGACAAAAGCCTCGGCGGAGAAATCCGTAAACGAATCTGAAGAGCGCTGGGAGACGCTCCGTGACCAAGCTCCCGTTACCCAGCTCAGCGAGGATTACGAGGACCTCGAAAACGCCCAGCGGCGGTCCCACAACGAGATGGTGGCGGCGACCCGCGACCTGGCCACGGCGGAGGCTCCCATCAGCGACTCGGCAGTCGAAAAGGCCAAGGCAGTTTTGAGCGAGAAGATCGAGGCGAAAGCCAAAGCAGAACAGGCCGTCCAGAAGATCGCCCAGCAGGTCACCGAGTCCGAACAGCTGGTGGGCGTCGTCGGCTACTGGCAAGAGGCTTTCGGGCCGACCGGCATTCCAAACATGATCCTCCGGGACGCTATCGGGCCGCTCAACGAGACTGCCAGGCGGATCAGCAACGCGATGACCGGCGGCCTGCTTCAAGTCGGGTACTCGACGACCCGAGCCTTGGCTTCGGGCAAGGAAAAAGCCGAACTGGTTATCAGTGTGACCAACAAGCTAGGCTGCCGCCGAGCCGAGGGCAGCAGTAAGGGCGAGGCCAGCCTCATCAACCTGATCGTGGCGGAGACTCTGGCCGAGGTCGGCAACACGGCCTCCAGGATCGGCTATCGGTGGTACGATGAGGTTGGGGCCAACCACGACGACGTGGTCCGGCGGGCCATCTTCAGCTACCTCCGGGAAACAGCAAACCGCACGGGAACCGTCATCTTCCTGGTGACGCACAACCCCGAAGCCGCGAGCTACGCCGACCACATTCTTGTGGCCACGAAGGGTAAAGACGGCACGACCTACCGATGGGAGCGCTAAGGGCTTTCGTTGAAGCCCTTGTAGTTCGCAGGATTCTGAATCCCGACCGTGTTGAAGAGCCTCCGGCGCACCGTCTGCGCGTACGCCTGCTTGACTGAGACCGTGCTGTAACGGGACGCCGGAAAGGCGTTCTGGTGGCCGGGATTGTGAACGAAGGTGAAGCTGAACGTGCCTTTGGTGGGCAAATTGAACGCCATCCCCGGCCCGCGCATGTAAGGTCCGTGAAGCTTGACATTGATGTCGTTAACGTAGCCGCGACAGGCGATGCCCGGCCCCGTCGACTCGGTCAGCATGAGCTGGAGGTAGCAAACCGGCGGCGGGTACAGCGACTCGCCGTTGATAACGTTGCCACCCAGTTCCTGAGTGGGTTGGGCCGCACTCTGATTAACGGCGGCGTTGGTCCTTTCGGACTGGAAGGTTTCGCCAACCTCGGTCTGGATCGCGTCGCTACCGAACGGCAGAATCAGGGACTCCAGCTCCGCCGCAAGTTGCAGCAGCGTGTAGGGACCCTTTGGACAGTACTCACGATCGGCATGGTGCAACTCGAAGCTGATCGGAATGTTCAGAACCTCCGTGCCCATGTATTGGTGGATGCCGTCCGGGAAGGCCGGGCTCGTGCGCACCGTGTAATTGGCCCGGCGCGCCAGCTCGATGGTGTCCGGCATCGCCGGAAAATTGATCTGCACCGCCGACGTGTACTCGCCAGTGTAGTTGCCGTCCAAAAGCGGCTTGTCGCCCGGCCCCTCCAGGACGATCAAGCGCCCGATGTACGGGTAGCTCTTTTGGCGTCTGACACTTTGCGGCATACGCTAAATTCCAAAGCCGGGCACTGAGTATGAGCCTACGCCAGCGCCCGTGCCAAGTTCCCTGAATGTGTTTTCAAACAGCTCTTTGTCGTACAGGCCCTCGCCCTCCTGCCGTAACCTCAACATTTTCTGGTTCAGCTCGAAGCTCTTTTGACCTCGTGCGCCAATGCTCTTCAGTTCGTCTCCAGCGACTTCCGCCAAAGCCCGCTTGAAGCCTTCCACGATGCGGTTCTCAGCCGCGACCGACTCCGCGCTGGGCAGAGACAGCCGACTCAGGCGCTCCTGTTGCTGATACCCAGCCATCATTTTTGGCATGACGGCTTCGATCCAAGCCGCGCCTTTGGTCGGATCAACGCCAATCTTCGTCGCCTCGTAATACCTGGCCCGAAGAGCTTCGACATCACCTTTGACTCCAGCCATCGCCGCCTCCGTCAAGAGACCAATACCGCTTTTTGCTCCGAGTCTTTGAGTCGGGGTATAGCTGGGTGTGGCGGTTTCCTTCCAGCCGTAATACCAGCGCGCAACGAGTTCCGTAAGCTTGTCGAACTGCTTGAAGATCGGCCACTGGATAAGCGACTCGCGAAAAATGCTGCCAATCAGATACCCGCCGATCAGCGGCAAAACGTACGGCGCAGAGACCCGAATGGCGGTGGCCAACCAGCCAAGACCGCCCACAGCCAGGCGGCCTCCAACAGTTCCCCTAGCCGCTGCCAGAGCACCTTGGCCGAACGTTGTTTGGGTCATCAAGCCTACGAGAGCCCTGGTCAGATTAACGACGGCAACGCCCGCTCCGAGGGCAGCTGCCGTCAATCCCACCATCGCAAGCTTGAGCGCTCCAGGATGGCCGGTCAGCTCCCGCAGGAGGCCCGTAACGGCGTCAATGATCGATCGGATAACCGGATAGATTGGCATGAAAGCCTGATTGATCAGGGCTCTCCAGGCATTCCGAAGCTGCTCAACGGACTTGGCCGTTTGCGCCTGCTGCTCCCGAAACGCCTTCTCCAACGTGGCTTGTTGCGAAAGCGGCTTGTTTAAGGCATCGACTGCGTCCAACAAGTCACGAATTTGGTGCGCGGTCATGCCGAACGCCTCGCCAGCAGCGGTCAGCTGGAACAGGTACAGTTCGGTCTGCCTCTCAGGGTCCGCCGTAACCAGCTCGCGGATTGCCCGCGCCACACCCCTCAATCCCGCCTCAGCACCGCCCGCTGTGCCCAGTTCGGCAGCGGTGACCCCGGCGCGACCCCGGAGCCAAAGCCCCATGCCGGTGCCAGAGGTCATCTGCTGGAACAGGTTCAGGACGGTTTCGGAGTCGCCGCCAAGCTCCTGAATGCGGCCAGCCAAGTTCGCGATGACTTCCGTGATCCGTTCGCTTTCCATCCGCATGCCCGGACCAAGAAGCCGCACTGCCCTGGCCACGTGGAAGGCGTAATCGGCGGCCTTCTCGGCGGCGATGGCCGTATTGGCGGCGATCCGGGCGACGGTGTCAGCCACCATCTGCACGCCCCGCCCGAGCGTTCTTTCGTAAACGGTAGCGACCTTGGCGCTGGTCTCGTAGTGAACGCCCAAGGCGACGTTCATCTTCGTCATCAAATCCAGGTTGGTGCCGAGGCTGCCGCTCTCCTCCAGGCGGTAATTGACCAAGGCCCGCGCCGCCTCGGCGACCTCGCCCTGGGCAACGCCGGACCGCCGCATGACTTCCATGCCCCGCGTGAGAATCTCATTGCGAACCCGGTAGGAGGTATTGGCCTGCTCCAGACTCTTGTTCAACGCAACGGCGTAATCCAGCAAGGACCTGTACGTGCCGAGGAGGATTCCTGCCGTAGTGGTGAGCAAGGTCAGTGGGCCTCGCAGGCGCTGATGCGCCTCCAATTTGAACTCAGCAAATTCAGCGGACTTCCTCGTGCTCTCCGCCAGCTGCTCGGCTTGCTGTACCAGCTCTTGCTGCGCGGCAACTTGCTCGACTCCAATGCCGGGAAGCTGGCTTAGGGCCTCCAAAATATCGCGGGCGGACTGAGCTTGAAGCTCCATGAGCGCCGCCTGCTGCCGCTGTTCAACAAGCTGTTCCTGGAGCGCCCGCGCCTGTCTTTGGCCAAAAATCAGGTAGTCTTTGGCGTACCCCACGAGCGCTTCGCCCAGCTTGAAGAGACCTCCGGCGACCGCAATCCTGCCAAGCGAAAAAAGCGAGGCATTGAGGCTCTCGATGTCCTGCTGTGCTTGATTGGCCGACTGGCCGACCTGGGTAGCGGCGCTGGCCAGGCCGCTCAGCCCGGCGGTGGCTCCACCAATCGGTCCGGCTCCGGCTGGTACTGGTGCTGCCATTGGCTAGATTTCCTTAATACCAAGAACGTCGGTCACGAGAAAACGGCCCCAAGGGCTCAGGAAAATGTCGCCTGGCTGGTAGCCCCGCCGATTCTGGACCAGGTGCTGAAGCCGCTTTTTCAACTCGGCCTTGGGGTTCTTTTGGGGCCGGAACAGATTGTACCAGCCTTCGCCTCGGCGATCCAGCAGAGGAATCTTGTAGTAGCCCTGGTAGACCTGGTCGGGAATGACCTTCAGCTCCCGCGTGCGCCAGATGTCGTGCTTGGCCAGAAAACGCCTCACCGAGTCCATTTCCAGGACTTGGCTGGCGAGAACGATGGCCTCCGGGCTGGGCATCACTTCATGGCGTGGCCGACTTTCCAGTTGCGCGGCGTGCGGAACTTGCCCGCCGTTTTCCCTTCCGGCGAGGTCAGCCCCTTGGCCCCAAACTTGGTCGGCTCCACGAAGGATCGCTCCAGTGGCTCGTCGACCGGCGCGTTGTCCCCGTCCAGAATCAGCTTGGCCAGGCGCGCCCCGGCGTCCTCAACCGATTCACGGGCCGGTTCCCCGGTGGGCTCCCAGCCGTGGTCGATGGCGCGCAGGAGGGTAGCCTGGCGTTCTGCCTTCTTTTTGGTAGTGCTGCGGGCCTTGACGCCTCCGGGCGTGCTGACCCGGTACTTTCCGTCGAGTTTTCTGATGGATACAGGCATACGCTTATCGCATTTGCCTAAATACACACCGCGTTTAGCCGCTCAACTCAAAAGCCCCGCCAGCGCTTGGGCGGGGCTTTTGTTTTCGGTCCGATGTCGTTCTGCTCGACGGGGTGATTAAACCCGCTCCCGCTTAAAGCCGTGCGCTTTTCGCATGTGTTCGTCTTTTTGTGCTGGCGACGCAAACAGCTGACCGTCGATCGGGCACCTTCTAGGCTCGGTAGGGCCAAACTGCTTTTTAGGCCCTGTGACTTTAACGCGAGATTTTTTCATAGGCTTTGATTTTGGCTACGGATTCCTGATAGTAAGTTTCCAACCACGGCAGATCGAAGCTAAGCTGTTCCAACGGGGTCAACGATCTTCGCGAGCTGTCGTTGCGGACAGCATTCCAGCTATCCACCAACATCGCGTGAGTGATCCCTCCAAGCATGTAGGATAAGTATTTGTCATTGTAATGTCCGATCACGAAACGAAGGGCGGCCCGCAAGCTGAAGGTAGTCATAGACCGAGCAAGGCGCTTGGCCTCACCGATCAAAAACACAAGCTCCTGCTTCGGTATTCCCCGCAAATGCTTTAAGGCGGCCTCAAAGTCATCACAAGACCTGGCGTAGCCAACAAGGCGTTTCGCCTGTTCTCTGGTGACGCCAAGCGCCCTGCGAACGACGGCCACGTCGTTCTGGTCGTGCAACTGGTCTTCAACGACCGACTCTCCCACTGTTTTGTCCCATCTACGGGAGGACACGATTTTTGTGCTGGGTCTTTTGCCGTCCCGCATACCGATCAAGAAACTTTGGGACATTTCCCAAACAGCGTCCCTTTCTTTACCTCTAGCGAGGACGGGTATTTGCAAGTACTCGGCCACCCACGGAGTCGAAATATCCTTGTTTTTGAGTGCTTTCAGAAATGGAAGCATCTTATCTTTGCCCATAGTTTGTACCGCAACGAAAAGCGCTGTCTTCATGGCCTCTCGATTGATAACGGTAGGAAGGTAGCCATCAACCCAGTTAATTAAAGGCCGGTTAGCAACCAAGAACTTTGCGTACGCCGTATCGACCGCATTGCGGACCAAACAGTAGTGACGATAGTACCCTGAAACATAAGGCCATTCGCGGACGCTGCACAGCACCGGTTTTCCGTCAAGAGCCAACCTGAGCCTGATGTGCCGCGCCCTGTTGTTACCGCTGGGGCCTTCCAAATCCGGGCTCACACCAACTCTGAATCTGATGAACTGTGCAACTTTTGAATCGCCGATGGCCTGAATCCAGTGGTTCTTTTCCACGATTTTTCCCTCAGTGGTCACCAGCGCCTCTCCCAAACCAGGCTTACCACCGCCATCGACCTGTATTTTGGAAAATTCCTTGGTTCGTTGTTTTAGAAAGTCGCCTTTTTGTTTGTCCCTGGGCACGTAGCGCTCGGCCTCGCCCAGCGCCTTTGCCATTTCCGCCGTAAGCCATACCCCAAATTCATATTGCCCTCGATGGTACGTCGCGTGCATAACCTTCGGCTTGCCAACGGCGACCAACAGCGGACGGACTCCAGGAAAGCGCTTAAGCATTTCATAGGAAACGTCTTTGAACGCTGGAATTCTTATTTCGGAGGCAAGGTCCTTAACTTTTGTGACGGTTACTTTGGTGCGCATAGGTTCGGTTTAGTTTTTCTAGCGATCTTTGAGCGATTTTGAAGAAAGCCAGCTTAATTTCTGCGCCCACGAAGGATCGGCCCAGTTGGTGTGCCGCAAGCATGGTGGTACCGGTGCCAAGGTAAGGATCACAGACCAAAGCACCTGGCCTGCTCCATTTCTGAATTATTCTGTAGGCCATTTCGGGTAGCATCACAGCGCTGTGCGGGGCACCGTGGATTCGGCCACTAAAACGCCAAAGATCGTGCGTGCTGTTACCGCAGCGCTCTGAGAGAGCGTCAGGCTTTGCCTCGCTGTAGCAGTCGGAAGGGCTATCCTCAATTCTGCGCAGTACCCAGAGGCGCTCCGTCGTGGGCAAAAGAAAATGTTTACCGTAATTGTTGGAATTGCCCTTTGCGATGACGACTTCCTCTTGAACCACAAGTCGGTGGCGCTCTTTAGCACTCAGCCACGCAAGCGGGCTGATCAAGCGGCCACGCACACGCCTATTTTGATGGTGATAAACGACCTGTCCACCTTTAACCAGGTGTGCGTGGCACCACACACAAAGAGCTACTTGGCTCAGCTCGTAAGACGACTCCGGTAAACCGTCAAAGTAAGCGCGGTCTCCTACATTTATTTTGCGACCCGGCATGTTCCACGGCGGCATGACCAATATCAGATCGAAACGTCCATCGATCTTGTCGGCATAATTGCCGTGGAACAGCTTGATCACGCCTCACGTTTACTTTTTTGGCTTGACCAGTCAAACAAATAATGGAATTTTTGTGAACGCCTGTGGAGGTCTGCCCAATTTTGCTCCGATAACGGAGCAAATTAACCCGGAATGATCGGGCCGCCCGGCCCGCCCATCATCCGAGCCCGAGCCATCTGCTGCTCCCGGATGAAGTCCTCGGTCCCCTGCTCGAAGCCGAAAGTCTCCAGGGTGACAGCGCAGGTGTCGCACATGCTTTTGTTGGGACCCTCGATTTGCTCGACGATCGCGGTGACCGTTGTTCCACCCGAGGCCAGGAAGCCGTGAAGGATGCCACGCTGCCAGGGTCCGTCGCTGCTCTTGCGGTATTTGACGATTCGCATACGTCGGTAAGAACGGGATCACCCAGCGGCACGCGTAGTTAAGGCGTATGTCGAGAGCACGAACGTTGCTGGACAGTATGGTCCCGCGCCGGGCGGCTTCGCTCCAGGAAGGCACGGTCATCGTGTTCAACGGGGAGGAAGCCGGGCAGCCGGGGTCTCCGCCGCAGGATTTGAAGGCGCTGGTCGCCCAGGTTTTGCAGCAAATGTCTTCGGAGCGGCCTGAAAAGCCCGAGAAATCGGACGAAACAGGCCCGCCGGACGGCAGGCCACACATCCAGGACAATTTCGTGATGAACCAGGGGAAGTCTCAATACCGCTTCACGGTGAAGCGTAACGACCAGGGCCTCATCTCGGACATGTTAGTGCAAGAGCTGTAACCCGTAAACGAATTTGAGCTATGGCAAAAATCATTGATCCCGACGATCTGAATGATGAGGCGACATATACCGGCACGACCGAGGTCTTCGTCAATGTAAACGACAAGACCATTCGGCTCACAGTGACGGGCAATCTGTCGAGTTCAGGCGTTCAAAACGAAAATGGTGTCACGCTGAAGGCCCTGTATTCCTTCCTGAAGGAGGAATGGAAGAACGACCCGAACAGCAAAAACCTGGCGGCTTTCCCATTCCCGCTTGTCCCGATTACGGATGAGTCCTTCGAGTTCGTGGACGGCTGGGACATGTACGACGATGCGGGGCGCTACCTTCTCCGTGACGCAGGCTGGTCGGTCCGAAATACAGCAGGCAACTTCACCCAGCAATGGGCCGGTATCATCGGCCTGGGCACGATCGAGACCGACGATCAGCTCTACTACAACCAGGGCGTGGGCGCGACCAACACGCAGTTGACCGGCCAGGTTAACCAGGCCGTTCAGACCTACCGGGACGACAACGGTGACGGATCGCCTGACTTCGACTACCGAACGGTGTTTACGATCTACGTCCGTGAGTACGCGCAGCTTTACGGATCGTCCACACTGTCGGACATCGGTGTTACGTCTCTTGCCCCGCAGGCGTACCGGTTCCCGCTATCGACGGGCACCGACCTCCAGATCACCGATGATGACGCCACCGTGTCCACGACGACCCCGTACACGCAAATCCTCATTCGGTACTTCGACCAGGCGTTTACGCGGGACGTGGACACGCCAGGCGTGGGCCGAAACTTCGGCATCGTCATCGACGCGGGCACGATGTCTGGCGTCGACGGCACGACCTCGGGCACGACGCTTACGTCAGCAGAAGGCGGCATCCCCGCCACGACCTACGACGGCGGCACCCTGACAGTCCATGAAGGCGTCGACAAGGGCATCTACACGATCACAACGGCCACTGGCACGACGGTCAACATCTCCGGTGGCCCATTCACGGGCGACACAAACGTTTCGTTTACGCTCCAACGAGCCACGCCGATTACGGCGAGCGCCGAGGAGATTTACACGAAGGTCCAGTACCTCCTGCGCCAGAACAGCGACATCGACTCCACGGACCAAACGGTCATCGGTAAGATTGCCGACGAGCTGCTGCTTTTTGTCGGTGACACACTGATCTGCGGCGGCGGCATTCCGACCAACCCCAACGGCGGCGGTTCGGGCGTCATCATCGAGGGCTTCCAGGCTTCGGACACGAACCGGCTGGAATTCTACGACAACGGCGGCGTTTCAAGGACCTATCCGTACGTGGCCGCGCTGACGATCAACTTCGGCGCGAACGTCGTCAACGACACGGCCTCCACCTACTGGGTCTGGTTCACCTACACCCATTCGGTCACCGGCACCGACCTGGCCATGACCAGCGCCGGATCACTCTACGGCACGCTGACCAGCTACGGCACCGTAACCGACCTGTCGGAAATCAGCCCGTTCGAGCAGTTTTTGGTCAGCGGGTTCGTCGGCACGAACAACAACGGGATGTACGAGGCCCAGGGCCAGGGCTATTCGGGCAGCGTGTGGGTCAAAAAGGCGGACAGCGGTGACGAGTTCTTCACCAACGAAGGCCCCGGCCCCTCGGTGACGCTCTATTACAACCCGTTCAATTCGACCTCCGCGATCCTCGTTCAGGACAACGTGAGCGTCGACATGACAGGAACGGTTGGCGGGCAGACCTCGATTCAGCGGTCGTTTAACTATGACGGCAACATTCAGGGTGGCCGGACGCCGCCGCTGGATGCGCCGATTACGGCGGTTGCCATCGGGTTAAACACCAGCCAGTATGTCCGGGCCACGAGCACGATCGCTCGGGCGGTTACGAACAGCGTTTCCTTGATCGCGCCGCTTGAACGTAACTATGCCAATCCGTAATAGTTGCCCTAAGCGATGCGCCAGTGCGGACCATGTGCCCTATGCTGCAAACTTGTCCCGGTAGCTGCGCTCGGTAAGAAGGCCGGAGACTGGTGCGAGCACTGTACGCGGACAAGCTGCCGCATCTGGCACGAGTCTTACCGCCCTGCCGCATGCGCGGAATACACCTGCCTGTGGCTGCGCCGCCAGGACTTCCCCGACGACCTCCGGCCCGACCGAAGTGGGGTCGTTTTTGAGTACGTCGACGAACAGACGGCCATCGGCCTAGTCGACCCCACGACTCCGTCGGCCTGGAAGATGGGCTTAGCCAGCGATCTTATTCGGTCGATGCTCCGAAACGGCATTGATTGCGTCATTGGCATCGGAAGCGCCAAGCACGTGCTGCTGTCCAGCCGAGGCAGGACGCCGCAGGAGGTTTTTAACGCTCTTGGAGCGGCTCTGAACAAGGAAAGACAATGGGAGCCCCAACCTACCAGACTGACCTAAGCACGTTCGACCTCGCCGAGGCCACGACGAACTGGGACGAGTCCACGGACGGTAACTGGGACGATGGCGTTCCGCAGACGCTGTCGATCGAGACGGACTACTACATCCAGGGTGCGGGCTGCATGTCATCGACGATGACCAAGACCGGCAAATGCACCCTTATCGCCAATGCGGGGACGAATCCAGCGCTGCCAACAGACGGTGCCATATTCATTTGGCAGTATTGGGCTGCGCCCAACGCCCTAGACGACGTAGCGGGCACTTCTTCCGCCTTCCCAGGCCAGATGGTTGTCGCAGGCAATAGCCGTGGAGCTTTCAGGTACTTTCTCTCGGGCGGTGAGGACTACCCGCCCAACCCGTACGGCGGATGGAAAAATGTCGCCGTCGACCCCAGGGTGACCGCCGACGGTACGGTCGGCACACCAACAGCTGGCAATTACCAGTACGCTGGGCTTGCGGCTTCCACGACCACAGGCATCAGCAAAGGAAATCCCTTCGCTGCTGACGCGGCCCGGTGGGGTCGCGGTCAATACCGCGTTTGGGGAGGCGACGAAACCAACGGTTACGCCACTTTCGACGGCATGGCCCTGCAAAATGACCAGCAGTCCAACCGCTGGGGCCTGTTCCGTGAGCAGGGTGGCGGCTACCTTTGGAAGGGGCTGATTACGCTCGGCTACGGCACCATCGTCAATTTCAGCGACGCAGACAGGCAGATCACGCTCGACGACTGCCCTCGCGTTGGTGCGAATTTCACGCAGATTCAGATTCAAAATCCAAACTCGTGGATCAACTGGAGCAACATCATTTTCAACTCGATTTGGGACGGTAATTCGCCGATCAGCACCGTCAATAAGGGCAAACTCGCGGTGCTGGAGGACGCGAACGTAAACATTGACGCCTGTCAGTTCATCCGATGGGACACGTTCGCATTCAACCCAAACTCCACAGTCACGAATACCTTGTTTCAGCGCTGCGGCACGATTACCCCGCGTGGAGCCGACCTGACCGGGTGCGAGGTCGTAGCCTCCCAGGTTGCCACTGACACGGCGGCCTTGTTTTGGACCGGTACCATCGATCCAAACGGCCTTCTGGACGAAATGTACTTCAGCAAGGGGCTCACCGGGGTTAACAACTGCCACGCCATTGCCTTCGGCACGGACACTGGAACAAATTTGACCCTGAATGAAATTACGTTCGCCAACTACAACGGGTCAAACAACACCGACGACGCCGCCCTTAAATTCCTGAGAACCACCGGAACCGTCACCGTCAACCTGACCGGCATGTCCACGCCGTCCTACCGGTCCAACGGCGCGCTCATCATCTTTGTGTCCTCGGTCAACATCACCCTGACCGGCCTGCAAAATCATACCGAGATTCGCGTGTTCTACTATGGGACGACCGACGAAGTTCCTGGAACCGGGGCCGAAGACGTGACGACCGGCGAGCACACATTCAGCCTGCCCAGCGGCGAGGCTGTGGACATCCGCATCATCTGTTTGGCCTATCAAAACACGTCGATTGAGAATTACAGTGCAACCACAAACCAAATCGTGCCGGTCTTTCAAGTGATCGACCGGCAATACCTGAACCCGTAGCGATGATCCTGACCTTCGATGGGAATGAGAAGAACATCATCGTTCAGTTTGAGTCTGGCGAGACCACACTGACGGTCGATGTTCAATGGCTCTATTCCCGTTGGAAGGAATGGGTGCTAACCGGCGACAATTCCAAGTGGGTTGCGGCCTTCAGCAACATCGGCGGCGAGCCGATCGGTGGTGGCGAATACGTCGGGGCCACCTTTTTTCTCATCAATGGTTGGAGGATTGCACCAATTACGCTTTACCATTCCTCGAAGCTGATTCTGGCAGGCAACATCTTCCCGGAGTTCGCGGGCGACCCCATCATGGACTACACCCTGATGGACCCCTGTTTCAGCATCGCCGTGGAGCGCCGAACATCCACGCTCCCGAGCGCCATCGAGACCAGCGGGGCCTTGACGGACCTGAACATCGCTCAGATCAGCCAAGCCGTTTGGAGCCACATCATCGACGCAGGCTACAGCGCCGAGGCCCTCTACCGGCTGATCGCCGCCGTTCAGCTGGGCAAATCGGTAGTTATTGGAGACCAGGTGCAATTCCTGCAAGTCTCCACCGGCACGGTGTCCAGGGTCACATCGGACATCGACCCGACTGACCAGGAACGGCTTACGGTCACGCTCAACGCAACACCATAATGGCAGGCCAGCAGATCAGCAGATGGTTCCAAAAGTACTTCCCGGCGAAGTACTACGCGGACTACTTCCTGCCGCTGGTCCCGACGCCGCCGACGCCGCCTGGCCCCGAAGGCACCGAAGACGAATTTTCGCCGGGCATGTACTTTGCCCGCAAGCGCTCGGACGCCCTGTGCTTCACCGACGACGCGGAGGTCCTCCAGATGGCTGTCAACGCGCTCCGGCACTGCCAGAGAAAGCGCGGCAGGGGCGGTCGCCGAGCCGCTACGTGCCCTTCCTGCAATTAAAAAGGCTGGCCCCTCTCGGGAACCAGCCCCTTGTCGCTATGACGTGCGCCGTTAGGCGCTGACAAGCTCTTCCACCTTGGCCAGGGACGGGTTCTTGATGACGTTGCCCGCGATCCGCTCCATCTCGTGGGCCGCATCGGGGTCCTCAATGTCCTGCGCCAGGCGGCTGACGGCCTGGGCCAGCCCGAAACGGGTCTGGTCGTAATCCTTGAGGAAGTACTCCAACAGGGCTTCCTTGTGTTCCTGGTTGATGTCGCTGGCCTCGATCAGGTGATCCACGGCGGCGCTGGGCTTGTCAATCGTGTCCGATTGCGCCTTCTTGGCCTTGGCGACCATCGCCTTGAATTTCTCCTGGTCGAAGGCTGCCAGCACGGCATCGCGGGCCTTCATCATGATGGCCTTGCTGTCGGTGGCGATGGTGTCCTGGGAGAAAATGCCTTCTTCCATGCGTTCGCCCAGGTGGATTTGGGTGATCACGTCCTCCAGCGTGGCGACATTGAAACAGATGCCCATAAGGATGCCGATACGGACGTGGAGCCCGCCGTGGCCGGTCTCGGAATTGCCGACCGTAACGATGGGATGAACGGTGCCAGGACCTCCGGGCAGCTCGTCGCGGATCGTGGCCCCGAGAATGGTCTGCCCCTGAAGGTCGCGGTTGCCGAGTGCCCCGGCAAACCAGCCGCCTTGCGGGCCGCTGCGCTGAGTGATGTCCACCTTGTCCCACACGCTTTGGGTGGTGAATTTGATGCGCATGTGCGTGTCCGACAGATTTGCTTCCAGAACCTGGGCTTCCACCCGCTGGGCGGCGTCCATGCACGTAAACGCGAGGTCGAAGTTATCGAGAATGCGGTAGCTGTCCGAAAGCCACGCCCGGACTTTGCCGTCGAGGCAGCGCACAAGCCGCTTGGAGGGGTTATCAGTGTGGAGGCCGTTGATCAGTTGCACCAGCCGCCCGGCACGTTTCTCCAGCATCGCGTCGAAGAACTTCCGGGGAATCTTGGGATCGCACTTGTCGCCGAGCTGCCCGGCGGCTTTGGCGTTGAACGGGATGGGTCCATCCGGCAGCCACTCGCCCGCCTCGGGCGTCTGCGGCCCCAGGAGCAGGCAGTTCGTGCCCTCCTGAACGTTCAGGTGGCGTAGGTCCGACACAAAGTCGAACCGGGTGTCTTTCTGGCGCTTAAGCTCGTCCACGAGGTTGCGCAGGCTGCCCCTGCCCTTCCATGCGTTGTTGAACTCGGCGACCTTGGTTTCTTGCTGTGTATTCATGTTACTTTGGTTGGCCGATTTCTCCGTCGGCCTAGCGGGGTTGATGCCCACGCCCGGTCAGTCGGGCGCGTAGCAAAGTCATTCGACCACGAGCGTACCGCGCTTTCGGTTCAGGAATCCGTTGATGTGGATGCGCGTCGTGGCCCGGCCACCGCGCCCGATGTTGGTGTTGAACTGAACCGTGGCGGCCTGGAGGATGCCCAGCTCGGCAAAATCCTCGGGCGCGTGGATGCAGATGTCGTTGGTCTGCGCGAAATTGATAAGGGCGACCTTGGTCCCAGCAGGCAAGGTCTTAAACGGGGATTCAATGACAGTCAGATTCATGGCAGCAATATGGGCTTGAACGCTTTGTCCGTCAACAAAATTCTTTAATAGCGTCGGCTCGCCGCTTGGCCGTAATGCCGAATGAGGCGGCTGATTTCCAGCCGGACAGCGTTTTCACAGTGCTCCAGGTCGGCAAAGCGATCCGGGTGCTCCTTGGCCATGTGTTCGCGAGCCGCGTAATGCTGCCTCCAGACGCCAGTCGCCTTGGCTGTCCAGTTGCAGAATGGGCATACCGCCGTGTTCACGCCGCCACCCCTTCCTGCTCCAGCCTCTCCATCAGTTCGTCATAGCGGCGCGTGTAAGCCTTGCTGTTGCGACGGCCTTCCTTCTTGGCGATGAAGTCGGCCAACTTGTCGCAGAGCCATCCATCGAAGCTGGCGTCGTTGAGCACGCGGCTAATCAGAAAGGCGCTCCAGCCATTGGCGCTGAAGTCATCGTGCTGCCGGTTGTACATGAGGAACGCGTTGTCCGGCATGATCCAGCGCCGAAATCCGGCCTCGTCAGGAAGCTCGCGCCACTGGTCTTTGGGCCAAATCGCGTCCACGAGCCATTTGCGGCTTTCCCAGCGCGCCTGGCGGTCAGCCCTGGCCTTGGCGGCTGCGGCGTCGTAGGCAGCCTGCTGGGCCTCGCGGTCGGCCTTTCGACGGGCTGTCGCCTCCTCGTCGATGTGCCCATGCCGGACGACCCAGTTCTCCAGAGCCTCCCCGGTCATGTACTTGATGCACTCGGGGCCGTAGGGCTTGCCCCGGAAGTAGGTGATGTTCTTGATGTGCTGCCCGCAATTGGCGCAGAAGACAGAATCCGGCCCGACTGGGTTTCCGGCGGCGTCGTAGGTTTGCATCGTCATAGCGATACAAATATGGACCCAAGGCGCTTAGCCGTCAACAAAATTCTTTAAGAAATGAGGCCCACCCACCTGCAAAAGCCCAAAATGAGCCCAATAACGAAAAGGCCGGAGGTCACGGCGATGGAGGCTCCCCAAGGGGTCTTGGTGTCGAGGCGCTTGACCTGTTTGACGGCACCGACCCAGGGTTCCCTATTGGCAGGATTCAGAAAAGCGATCACGAACCCCATCAGAGGGCCGGAGCACATAAAAATGCTCCAGCCATTGCCCGTCTTCGCCGCGAGCACCACCAAGACGATGGAGAGGAGAACAAGGCAAGGCACAATGACCATCAAGGCACGCGACGCTGTGAGAAATATCTGCGGTCCGGCCCAAAAGCCGCTGGTAACGAACAGAACGGCCAGTAGTGCGAGCGCGTAGGCTATAAGATGTGGCTCAACCATAGCACAAAGCTAGACCTGAACACCTTAGCTGTCAACAACAATCTTTAACAGTCAGCGTCCTGTACAGCAACAAGGCCCCGAGGATCGCTCCTCGGGGCCTTTGATTATCAGCCTAGTTCAGGCTTAGCCGATGGTCTGGCCGAACGCAACTGGCGAGTTCAGCACCAAGCCTCGGCAGTACATCTTGCTGTTGACGACCTTCCGGGCGAACGAGGTCGCAAAACCCCGCTGGTGGAGGAAGTCAGGCAGGACGATGTCCGGCGTGGTGTAGAGCTTCTGATACTCAGCCAGCACGTACCCGGTCGTCAGGAACTGATCGCCCTTGTGGCCGACCAGCCATTCGTTGTTCGGGTAGTGAGGATCGGCGAAGACCTTCTTGTTGCCGAGGTCACCCAGGTAGGTGATCCCCTGCATTTGGGTCCGGTTGTTCTTCGACACGAACTGAGGCAGCGTGCAAACCACGGTTGCCGCCTGGAGGCCCAGGAGCAGCCAGTTGCCCGCGACCATGTTCGTCGCGCCAAAGATAAAGTTCGAGCTGGTCTCGAACGCATCGATGATGGAGAACTTGTGGGTTTGGTAATTCACACCAGCCGGGGCCAGTGCATCCCAACTCACGAAGCCAGCGTCCGCACGCGCACGCAGATCGAAGATGACCTGGCGGTGCTTCTGGTATTGGAGCGCGTTGGTCAAGGCGTTCAACAGAACCGGCTCAGCCTTGATGTTGTACATCGACTGAAGGTTCTGATCGGCCTCTTCCGACCACACTGCCTTGAGCTTCATCACCTTCGCCGTCACGGGCGTCGAGCTGAGCTTCAGCTCGTAGTCCATGATGTTGATGTTGCCTTCCGAGTTGAAGGCGTAGCTCAGGGTGTAGGTGGCGGCCCCGTAACCGGTGATGGAAATGGCACCCGTCACGTAGTTGATGGTCCCGATCGAGGTCCCACCAGCGTCGATGATGTTGCCATTGCCGTCGTCCTGAATGGCGACCGCGTTGGCGGTGCCAGACAGCGTTCCAGCGCGGAGAGGCGTCCATTCCAGGGTGATCGCGGCATTGCCACCGTTGTTGGTGGCCGTGCCGGTCTCGTCCTGGACGTACTCGTCGGCGTCGTCATCGCGGTCCACAGCGCCCTGGAGAGCACGCCACATCGGCGCTCCGGCAGGGGTGCGGCCCTTCCGACGACCCGTCACGATGTCCATGTAAACGATCTGGCTGACCGGACCCGCCATCGGTTGCAGCGCAACCAGCTGGTCGATCACGTCGTTCTCGGACATGTTCGCGATCACCGGGAAAATCCACTTGTCGAACGTGCCGAGCGAAGTGGTCCTGGTGACCTCGTCCAGTTGACCGAAGCGGCTGCGGCAGTTCTCCAGCATGATGGCTGTGAGAGCGCGCTTGTGCTCCGGCATGTGTTCCACGAATTCCTTCCAACCTTTGGCTTCCCAAAGGCCCCGTGGCGATCCTTTCGGCACACCAATCGGCGTATTCGCCAAATGGTGGCCCCATTCCAGTACTTCGGTGAATCGGCTGAGATGTCCGCCGTTCGACGCAAGTACCGGTCTTCCATTGCTTGTTAGTACCATACGTGTAACTGAGTTTGAGGTTTCTCTTTTCCGCTTACTTGGTTACTTGGCGGATGCTGACAGCCGACGGACCATATCGACCGACTCATCGATCGTACGGACACTCGGAACCAGCACACGTTCTTCGAGCGAGGGCGGAGTTTCGCTCTCAGATTCTTTCTTCTCCGTCACAGGCACCTTGGACTCCTTTTTGTCGTCCTTGGCTTCCTGTTGTTTTTCGGCGGCGGTTTTGGTTTCGTCAGACTTGGACTCTTCCTTCATCTCTTCCTTCTTCTCGTCCTCGTCCTCCTCTTCCTTTTCACCTTCCTTAGCCTCTTTTTGAGGCTCCAGTTTCTCGCGGATCGCCACGATGTCCTTCGGCATCTTGGCTTCCTTGAGCGCCTTTTGAATGTCTTCGGCCTGGGCCTTTTCGCCGAATTCAAGGGTGATCACACGCCGACCGAGGTCGGTCATGTCGGCCCAATAGGTCTCGGCAACGATGTCGAGCGCCTCACAGGCCACGTTGAGCTTGTACTCCAGCTCTTCGATCAGCTCCTTGCGTTTTTCAGCGAGGGCTACCCAGCCCTGGCCGCGTTCAGTCAGCTCCTCGATAAGTTCGGCGGCTTCGCCTCGCTGCTTGAGCGCTTCGCTCAGCTTTTTCTTGAGGCTCACAGCCGACTCACCGAGCGCCTTGGTCACCCGGAGAACTTTGGTATAGTCCTCCGTGAGCTTGCTCGCCTGCCGGGCCGGGGCCTGCGCGGATTCGCTCCAGGTGGTCTCAATGGCCTTGACCTGCTCATGGAGCTGCGTGCCCTGCCACGAACGCTTCGTGTCCTCGGCGACGTAGTTGGCAATCTCCTGGTGCAGATCGGCCATCTCAGCCATCCCTTCGGCGAACCGTTGTGGTTCCTTCGGCACCGAGGCGGCGCGCAGAGCACCGATTCGGGTCTTGATGTCTTTGATGTCCATAGCTTGTTCGGTCAGTTGAGGTTTAGCGCTGCCAGCAGCTTCGGCTGCTGCCACCTGGGAAGGAGCTGCCGTCTCCCTCACATCTGTTGGTTTGCGGTCCTCGGTCACGACCAGTTCAGCCTCGGGTTTCTTGGCCTCGGGTTTCTTGGCCTCTTCCTGGGGCTTACTGGCCTCTTTCTTGGACTCCTGGGCCTCGCCATGCGCCCATACCTCCGCTTTCTCGAAGGACGGCTTCATGACCACATCCCAGCCTTCACAAACGTAATCTTCCTGAACTTCGTCGACGCCATCGGTGGCCTGGACGACGGTTCCGAATCCACGGCTGGAGACCAGCGGGTTGTAGCCCGCCTCAATCAGCGCCCGCAGGCGCTGGCCTTCCGGCGTGTTCAAAATGGTGATTTCACCGTGGACTTCGGTGATGGGCCTGCCCTCCTCACCTTTGACCTCGACCATTTTGGCGTCGGTCACGAGGATGCAGATTGGGGAAAGGTGGGATACTTGGCCGTTGGAGGGGTGCTCCAGGAGCCCAAAGGCAGCATTTCGGGCAATCGCTTGTCGCAGCGGGCTCCCTTCGGCCAAGTTTTTCTCCCACACGCGCTTCGGGTAACGGCGCTTGTTGCCGTTAACGCAATCGCAAATGGAAAATCGTCCTGGAATACGTGTGCCCAGCGATCCCTGATGATCTTCTGTGACCCACGGTTTCGAGCGGTCGACAATGAAGGGGACCGCCCCTCGTGTGCCTTCTAATAGTTGCTGCATGGTTTACGACAAGACGTTGCCTGTCGGTAACCACGCGGGCGCGAAATCCAAAGTGTTTGCGCAAACGTTTTGCGCCTCAAAAGACGGAAATCCAATATCGACCCCTGTATTGCCGCAAACGTTTACACGTTGGGCTGATACCCTGGAAAGGGCTTCACAGGCTCACGGTAGGCGTCGATAATCAGGACCGATTCGTAGAAGTTCCAGCACTCGTCCAGCACCTTTTCCATGCCTTCATCATCGTCGACGCCGTGGTCCTTGAACCACTGACGCGCCTCGTCCGGCATCAGCTCCTCGGTATGCCCGTTGGGAAGATGGAGCGTAAACTCGTCCAGGAAGGGCTGACGGGTGATCCGAACGCGCAGCTCCTGGCCTTGGATGAAGTCGCTCACCGCACGTAATCCCGGAAAGCCTCGACGATCTTGGACGGCTGGCCCGGTGTGGGGTCAGGCATCGGCACGCCCCTACCGAGAAGGTCACCGGGAGCGGCGCTGACACCGAGGCTTACGTTTACGGTAGACTGGATGGACTCGACTGAGACTGGGGTTTCCGGCGGCACTGTGTCTGCCGGTCGGCTCGTGGTCCGGCGGCCCAGCAGAACCTCCAACGGATCGATGGTCGGCCTGGTCTCGGGTTGCGGTTCGGGCTTGGGTGGTGCCGGAGCAGGCTCAGGCTTCTTCTCGGCTCCCTTGGGCTCGGGAACCTCGCTTGAATCGATTGGCGTAAACAATTCCGGCGTTACGTCAGGAGCCACCAAAATGTCCTTGGGCGTGATGACCTCCTCGGGCTCGTCCGTTTCCGCCTGGTCCGTGGGCACGCCGGGCTCCTTCTCGGGCTCCTGGGGCGCGCTCTGGTCCTTGATCTTCAAGCCAGTGGTCCCCACGGTGGCCTCAATCTCCTCCGCGTCGTCCGGGATGATGGCCTGGCCCTCGGCCTCCCGAACACCTATGATCGCCGCCGCAGTGCGCAGCTGCCGGGAACGGCGCTCGTCACGGTCCTGTTCGCGGGGATTGGCGCTCCGCTTGGCGGCCACGGGCACCGGCACGTTTTCCTTGATACCCGTCATTCTGGCGACCAGGGAATTCATCGTGCTTTGAGGCGCTTGAGCCAGATTTGGGTTGGATTCAGGCTTTCTGCCGCGCCCATGACGCCGGGCGTATCCGGTGTGGGCCGGTTCTTCATGCGCACGGCCATCTCATCCGAGTACTCATCAAACTCGTGCGGGCTGACCTCTTCGCTGGTCAACTCATCCATGATCGCGCCCAGCTCTACACCGTCGGTTTCGCCCAGCCGAAAGAGCAAGCGCACGAAATCTTCGTACGAATCCAAAGCGTCCAGCACGCGGATCGCCACGGCCTGGCGGTTTCCCTGTTTCCAGCTTGCGGCCAAGGCGTCCACATTGGGGCTGGTTTTTGAGCCCGCTTCGGCGGCCTGCTCAGCCGGAACGTCGATTGCCGCAGCTTCCGCCTCGCCGAGGAGCTTGGCTACAATGGCGCTTTTGTTCATGCTGTCCTAACTACACGTGACCGTTCGATAACCCTTGAGTTGCTCGGTCGGGATTCCCTGATTGAGAAAACCTCCGACAAAGCGCGGCGAGCGCAGGGCGAACGGCTTGTAGTTGGACTCGGTATTATAGCCCTTGGCAACCTCCCTTAGTGCCTCCAAAGCTTCCTGGTCAGCGCGGGCGCGCTCGTCGCCGATGACACAAGTGGGGCATTCCTGGTGTTTGAGGACAGCTTGCCCCGCTGATCCGTCCGGGTTGGTGGGTTCCACGTCGACGCACGGCTGATCGACGCCGTCGAGCCGGATGTTTCCCGTAAATCGAAAACGATTGGTCCAATCGCAGTGCTCTTGGCCGAACTTGCCGAACCTGGCGTCGAAGTACCCGACCTCGTTGAAAGCCTTTCGCGTGACCGAGCACATGATGCCGGTCATTTGGCGAAAAATTCGTAAACGATAGCCGCGTGACCGGCACAGCGCCCAACGATGCGTGGGCCATTCCCAAAAATCATTGAAGCAAAAGAAATTGATGCCCAGCTCCTGATGAGCCTTGGCATAAAAAGCCGGGAAGTCGCCCAGGACCTCAAGATCGTCGTTGCAGAGGCACAGATGGTCCCAGCCGCCTTCCTCGAACCAGCGAAGCGCCCGGTTGGAATTGCTGGCCACACCCAGGTTCTCGGTGCCCAGGAAGGCTTCGCCCCAGGGCATGCGGCAGTAGGTAGCCAACAGGTCTTCCCTCGATTCCGGCTTAGCGTCCCCGGCCAGCCAACGGGCCGTGCCGTCCGTGCGCCCGAAATCCTCGAAAACAGCGATCGGATAGTCCTTGCAGTGCGCCAACAGGCCCTCGAACATCTTGGCCAGGACCGGCAGTCTGCGGTAGGTCAGAATGGCAATCGCGCTGGTCATTTGAGCTTCTTTTCCAGGTGGGGACTGGTCTTGAACTTGATTCCCAGCTTGGACGGGATTTCAATGCGCCCGGCCTCCGGCTCCTTGGGGTTGCGGCCCACGCGAGGCTTTCGCTTCACCACACGAAAAACGCCAAAATTGCGGAATTCGACCTTGCGTCCTGCCAGGAGCGCGTCACTCATCACGTCGATGCTCGTATCCAGAAAGCGCCGGGCGAGCGTGATCGCGCAGCCCACGCGTTGGGAGATTTCCAGGGCGGCGTCCTCGCGGGTGAGCGTTTTCTTCATCGTCGTGTGGGAGGCTCCATCGGCTTGCCGGTCATTCCGGCCATCGCGATCCTGGCGGCCTCGTAGGGAAGGTTGTTCAGGTAGGCTTGTATGGTGAGAACAAAGTGCATGCAGCGGTAAACGAGCAAAATCATCCAGAGCTGGCAAATGGCGAATCCGATGATGGCACAGGTCATCAGTTGAACGCCGGTCGGCTCCGCAAAAATCGACCAGAAGATCATGGTCAGTGCGACCATGAAAACCAGAAATAGGATGATGAAATCGATTGGCTGGACCCAGCCGACCTGGCGCAGGGCCTGCCACTGGGTCATGACCGGCTCGGCAACAACCGTGTCGGCCTTCTTATCGGCATGGATGTCAGTGGACGGCATAAGCGTTGCGAACGTGCTCGTCGATCAATGCGATGACCTCCTCAGCCGAACCCGAGGCAGGGGCGTAATACATCCGGCCCCGCTTTTCCAACCGAGGGCGCAGCTTTTGGCTGGGATTGCAAAAACGTAAACGAAATGGAATGGTGCGCGCTCCGATGCAGAAAAGGAGCTTGGACTTATCCTTGAAATCCTTCGGGCGGTAGTAAGTCTCGCTCTGGTGGCTGACCCTGGCAAAGTTTCGGTGAAGGTAATCGGCAATTTCCGAATCACGCCAGCTTGAGGTAACCGGCGGCTCGCTTCGGGCTTGGGCATTGGGCAAGATGTAAGCTGTGCGCTGTGCTCGTGCGCCCAGGGCACGGTGGCTGTAAACGATGGTGCCCAAACCCGCATTGGCAGCCTCGCTGGCGCAGCTTTCCTTGACGCCACAGCTCTCGCAGGTCTTGTTGCCCTCGTTGTAGAGGATGCCGAAGCAGCTCACAGTGGAACCATTCCACTTCGGCACTTTGGCCCCAATCATCTCCAGTTTGTCGGATACCTCCGGGGTAACCTTTTCGACCTGGTTCCAAGCGGCAATCGTAAACAAACGCCGGACCAACATGGTGGGCATCGACTTTGGCACCTGGACGCCGAACACGGAGGAAAGGTGCTCGACCGTAAATTCGTAATCTTGCAATTCAGGATTCATGCTGCGGACTTGACGCGTAACATTTTGTACCTGAAGAACAGCTTTCCTATACAGTTCGACGGGAATTTGCAGGGCTTCCGCTATGTTCTGCTCCGTGATCCGTATGCGGCACCGCTGCGCCCTGCGGCCACGGTAGGCGTCCAGCTCCGCAAGCTTCAAGGCGGTAAGCGGCAGCTCTAGCATTGCGTCGAACACAAAAAGTGGTAGGCCCTCCAAGCGTAAACGAATTTCCTTCTCCAGTTCGACCGCGTCGATTTCAGCCTCGGTGTAAGCCTCCCCAACCTGCAAATGTGCGTCAGGGTCGTCCAGGCTGACTTCGTTGGGCCGGTGGCTTTCCCAGCTCAGCGGCTCGTTGCGGTTCGGCGGCTTGCGCCCTGTGCGCTTTTGCGTGAATCGGTGTTGTTGAACCAGACTACGGATGCGGTTCATGACCGCCGTCTTGGCGATCTTGAAGAATTCGACGCGGTTCCTGGCCCGTGTTAGCCAGTCTTTGATCAGGACATTGCGGATGGCCATGCGGCCCTCGGCCTCCAGCTCGTCCCGGTGAAGCATCACGCAGCTCTGATCGACAAAATGCGTCGCAGCGCTGGCAATCATGCGGTCCAGGTCGGATTGCATGTCTTCAAGACGAAGAGCGACCTTCACAGGCGGACCAGGGTAAAAGTCCACCCGCAGGCTAATGACCGCGCTCAGGTAAGCCCTGGGCAGCGTCAGGTAATCAAGCGTGCTCGTGTTCACCGTAAATGTGGTGCCTTCCAGCGTGCTCGCGCTTCAAGCTTTCCGTCATTTCCTCGTAGGTGTCGCTGGCGGACTTGGCCGTGCGCTTGTGCCGGGCCGCGATCCTGGCAATACTATCAGGGTCGTTGTCGCTCCGGGCAATCTCCAGGCTCATCTTGTAATCCTGCTTGGCCCGAATGATGGCGGCGATCGGAGGAAACTTTATCCTCGATCCACCGTGGCGCACGCAAGCTTGTTTCCACCTTTCCCAGCCAATAATGGGCACCAGGTCGACGGCGTCGCTGTAGGCATGGCGGAGCATGAACAGCTCCTCCTCTGTGATAGGGAAGCGGATACAGTCGAAAAAGGCCGATCGCAGTTCTGCCAGCGCCCACCGATGAAAGTATTTGGCCTGATCCCAACTGACGCCCCAGGCGTAAACGACGGCCCGGATCATGGCGTTACGGTCCCGCTTGTCGGTGTCCTCCACAATACAGTCGATGAAGTAGCGGATCGCGCCAATCTCTTGTGGATTGCCCCATCGGCATGTGAGCTGGGAGAGCTTTTCGCGGACCATCTGGCTCATGTCGTGGCGGTCAACCTCGTGGTCCTCAACACCCACGAAAGTCTCCAGATTGTCGGAAGTCGCGTGGAAGCGCCTGCGGTAGTTGTTGACCTTAACCAGCTCGCTCAGAAAGGCGTGCTTGGCGCACTTGCTGAACCACGTAAACAGTTTGCCACGACGCGGGTCCCAGCGCAGCAGCCACTTCACGACTTTCTCCTGCGCGGCGCTGACCAAGGTGTCCAGGTCAACCGTGTTGTGGTACTTCTCGTGTTGGGCAAACCGCTCGAACATTTGAGTCGAGCCCTTGATGATCTGCTCCAGGACGAGCATCGCCTCGTCGTGGCGGGCCTGGGCGTTCAATTCCTTCCAACGGAGCGCAAGTTGATGCAGCTCGTCATCAGCGAAAATATGCTGGCCCTTCGGAGGACTAGGCTTTTTGCTGGGCGCTTTCGGCATGCTCAAGATAGGGCTTCATGTCTGCGGGCAACAGGACGGGCCGGGCCTTGAGCTTGTTCAGCTCGCCTACCAATTCGGTCACTTTCTTCTTTCGGGAATCGTTCCCGGCCTCAGTGTCCGAAAGTTCCAGGATGTTCAGCGTGGTCAGCATCAGCGAAAGGCAGACCGTAAACGGGTAATAGTAAGGCACCCGTTCGTCATCCGGCACCTTGGCCGGTTCCTGGCCTTTGGCGGCCTCAGCGGCTCTCTCCAACGCCCTCTTGGCCTCCGTATCTGGAGGCCGGACAGCTTTGCGCCGTGGCGGCTCTCCAGCCGCAGCCTTGGCTCTGACACGCTTGGGTTTTTCGGCAGCTGGTGGTGCCGGTGGCGCTGCGGGAACGTCTTCTTTGGCGGCAACGGGAGCTGGCGTTTCAGCCTTCTTCCGCCTTCGTTTTGGCGCTTCTGTGGCTGGTGCGGCGGGCTTTGGTTCCTCTACTTTAGCTTCAGGCTTGGGCTCAGGCTTGGATTCAGGCTTTGCAGGCTCAGGCTCGGCCTTGGGCTTGGGTTCGGGCTTGGCTGCCCTGATTCGTGGCGGCTTCTTTGGCGCGTCTACGGCTTTGGCTTCCGGCTTTTTGGTGCCGTATTTGATCTTCTTCAGGACTTCACCGGCAATGTTCAGGACCAACGGCGGCGGAGCAGTGTGCGAGTCGTAGCCCTGGACGTGAATCGCGTCGGCTACGGCGACCACGCCACGCGGGTACACCACGGTCCCTCCTGTCCGCTTGGCAACCTCGTGATCGCACGGTCCCAGCCGGTCCTTGAAGGCTGGCTGCGATCCCAGGATTGAAAGAATGCGGTTGTAGCGCCCTATCGAGGGCGTTTTTAGCGCGCTAACCGGACCTGAAGATTCCTTCTTAGCCATAAAGCGGAAACCCACACCGCCGATCTGACGGTGTGGACATGATCGTAAACTTTTTTACTCTGGCAAACCAAATTGAATCAAAAATTGTTCACCGGCTATTCACTGGTTTTTCGGCGCGACTTTTTCGCCGGTTTTTTGTCGCTATCTTCCTGTTCGACGGGTTGGACAGGAGCGCCCGAAAGCACCAGCCCTTTCTTGCCGGATTGAAGATTATTGCGCAGCGTGACCAGCGGCTCCTCGTAGGGGCCGTACCAGCTCACGTTCCGCTGGTAGACCAAGACATCGGGCTGGACTTTGACCAGCTTGATCCCGGACTTGGTCTGCTCGACCCCGACGCTACAAAGCGCGTAGTGAACCAGTGCCTCCCGTTGCTCCTCGTTGGCTTGCTCCCACCGGCAGGCATCCACGTAGACCTTGTAGTGGCCCTCGATGAACGGACGGTCCTCTTTGGAAATGCGTTTGACCCTGATAACCGGACCGCGCAGTGGCACGGGCTCCTCGTCCTTGTTGATTTTCCTGACCGCGCAAATCCGAAAAACAACATCCGCCTCGTACAGCAGGCGCAAATCAGGATGACGGGCCAACAGGTCCGCAAAGACCTGATCAATCTCTCGATCGCCGTAGTACTCAATGCTCATGGCTCTAGTTCGTTGTCCTCATCGGCCTCGTCCTCGTCCTCTGGAAACGCGCCCTTGCTGGGCATGAGGTCGCCGCAGGTCGCCGCCTGTGTCGCCCGGTCGTAGAGCGCATCGAGGTCAGCCTTGTGCTCGGCGTAAAAGTCGTGCCACTCACCACGAGTCGAAATGCGCGGATTGAAAAGCCGCCGAGGCCGGGCGTCCGGCTTGGACGATTTTCGTTTACGCGAAGTGCCACCATCATCGTCGTCGTTTTCATCCTGCTCTTCAAGACTGGGCGTTGACTCACCCTTAGAGAACGTGGTTGTCTCGACGCCAAACGCGGAAAACCTGAACACAATCCCGGTGCCGTCCTTTTTAATCTCGGCGGCCTTGTCGTAGATCAGGGCCTCCAGAATCGAAAGCTCGTCGTTAAAGCCGCCCTCCCGAAGTATTTCCTGGGTTTCCCCGTTTTTCACTGTGAACAGCAGCGCCATACGACATTCCCGGAGAGGCGGCATGATCCGGTTTTTCATGGCGCAGAAATAGACCAGGTACCCGTCGGGGCTGCCCCGTTTAGCGAGCCGATATTTGACCTGGAGCGTCTCAAAATAGACCTGATGGAAGGAGCAGTAGCTGAAGGCCAGGCCGCCGGGCTGCTGGTATTCCCAGCCCTTCATACCGGGTCCGCGCTTGTAGCCCTGAACCAGCTTCTTGCTGACATGGTTCAAGCCAATGAGCAGGACGTTTTCCCGCATCATCTTGCCCGTCATACGCTTGAAGCCGTCCTTGAGCTGCTTGGGCACGCGTGGGTAGTCGATCTTGCCGAATTCCTTCTCCATCTCCATCGCCGTACTCATGATGCCGACAGTGTCGATGACAACGATCAAGATTTGGAGCCGACCGGTTTCCTCTTCCTCCTTGTCAACCTCGACAATGACCCTATCCATCGTCTTCCAGAGCAGCTCGACCGTGTCGCAGGGAATGATCAGGCCGTCCATGAGGACACCGTCAACCCGGCGCTTATCGAAGTCTGACAGCGACCCTTCGTTGTCGTAGTACATTGTGGTCACGTCATAAGTGCCCGGCTTGAGCTTCTTGAGCGTGATCTTGCCGCCGTCGTCCTCGACGCGCTCGTAAATGTGGCCCATCTGCGCCCGGACGCACGTGCGCACAGCCATGTTCGTCTTGCCGCTCTGCGGCATACCGATCAGCTCAATGGTTTTGCCAACGGGCATCCCGCCCACGCGATCATCGAAGGCGCGGATGCCCGTCGTCACCAGATAACGGACCTTGGTTGGTGATTCTTCGGTCGACCGGCCTACGATGAAGGTTCCCTTGTCGGCCTTTTTGGGCCGCATGTGATTGAGCGCCGTGAGAATCCGGCCCTGAAGGTCGCGGTTCGTGCTCTTGATCTTGGCCTTGCCCATAGGACGGTCGGTTGAGGGTTAGTGCCTGGTTACTCGGCGGATACGGTCCTTAAGCGAGCTGCCACGGCTTCCGCTGCGCCCACCAACGGACCCTGCCGAACTGCTGCGGCGGTCTTCCTGGTCTTCCTGGCCTTCGTCACGTTCAGCGCCTTCTTCCGCCTCACCTTCCGACTCGCGGCGATCGTCCTCCGGCGGCTCTTCGTCGCCTTGAATTTTACCACGGCGCGGCGGAGCCTGATCCTTGTCCTCTTCGGTCACGCCGCTATCTTCTTCCTCGTTAACATCGTCTTCCCCACGGACCGACCTGGCCGTTTTACCGGAACGAACCGATTCAGCGGTCTTTGGAGGAACCTCCGCTCCAGGCACCTGATCGTCGTCTTCACGGCTTCGGCGGCTGGAACGCTCCTGGCGGTCATCGTCTTCCCGACGGCCACGGCCACGGGGTTCGTCGTCTTCGGCTCGGTAATCGGAGCGGCCACGCGAGCTGCCACGATCGTCGTCATCCCGTCGGCTGCGGCGTGAACCCCTGTCTTCGGGCTCTTCCTCGCGCTGTCGGCTGCGGCGTGAACCCCTGTCTTCGGGCTCTTCCTCGTCCCGCGAGCGCCTGGACGACCGCTCTTCGTCGTCATGGCGGCCACGCGAGCTGCCACGATCGTCGTCATCATCGTCGCCCCGGCGACCTCGTCCGTGACGACCCTTGCCCTCGTCCTCGTCCGTTTCGTCGTAACCGGAGGCACGGCCAGCCCGGCGGGTTCTGCTTTCCGGTTCGCCCTCGCCGTAGGCTTCCGCTCGGCACTTGCGGGCAAAGGTTTCCAGTGCCTTCAGCGGGTCCAGCTTGATCCTGGGCTCCTTGATCGCGCTGAAGACAGCGTTGATGGCCTCCTCAAACACGTCTTTGGCGAAAGCAGGGCCTGGATCGTCCTTGTCGAGGCGGATGCCTTTCTTGGTTTTGGTGGCCCAAAAGTCGTTGCCGCGCTTGAGGTCCAAAACACTGAGCGGTCTGGATTCGGTCCGTCCACGGCGATAATAGTCGCTCAGCTCGTCGAAGGTGCCCTTGTAGAGCTGAAATTCCCACGGCACCAGGATGTCCTCCGGGCGCATCTCCCGAATGCCACCCCGCCGGGTCTCGGTTTTGTAAACCAAGCAGTACGTCAGGTAGGCGAGGGTGGGCCGAATCTCGAAGCCGATGTTGTTCAGCTCCTCGTGCGTTTCGTCCCGAAGCTCGGAGGACAAATCGCACACCGGGCACTCAGCGTTCGGATCGCCGCCGAAATCTTCCGGCATGTGCCTTGGGCACACAACGGGTCGGCGGCGAAACCAATGCTTGGCTGTGCGGATGTACCAGCGCCCGCTCTTGCCCAGGGCTACTGGAAGGAAACGCACAAGCCATGCGTCCCCGTTTTCTTCGAGTTTGACGCGGAGCGCCTTGGTTCCGGTCAGCTTGTCCGAGAAGTCCTTCTCGCTATCGAGAAACCTCTCAATGTCGTCTGCTGCTGTGATGATTTTGCTCATAGGTCCGTTGTTTCGTTGTTACGGGCCGGTCGTCGCTAGTTATCCAGGATTTTCCGGCGTGTCGCTTCGTTAGAACGGACAAGCTCCAACTTGAACTGGAGACTTTTTTGGATGTTCCTGAAGCGATCAACCCAACCTGTTAACGTGGCCACCCTGTCCCGAAGGCGCATGACTTTATCGTCCAGCTCAACGGCGTGGTCCAACGAAGCCTCCGTGGGCTTCTGGCCGTAGCCACGGCGGACGAACTCGCCGTCCTTGAGGGCGAAGTAGGCTTCGGCCTTGGCCCTGGCCAGTTCACCCTCAGTCTGCATCTTTTCCTCCAAATGGACCTGGTGTTGGTAATTGAACCACTCAATTACCGATGGCAGGTCCACGGAGGCGTCGCCGATGTCGCGGTATTCCAGCGTCAGCCAGTACTCCACGTCGACGGTCACGTTGCCGATCTTGATGACCGGTGTGTGCGGTATGGTGCGGCCTTGTCTTCTGCTCATGACTCGTTTTCAGGTTGTCGCGGTTTCAAAACGCCGATTTGCCTCGGGTGGCGAAACTCGACCCTTTCCAACAGAGCTAGAACGTCGTTCGGTGAGACTGCCTTGATGACCTCGCAGATTTTTTGTCCGCCGCCCTCGGGGCACTTTCGCTCGGGGAACGATCCGAAACAAAAACAGGGCGCGTACAGGCACGAATCGGGCTTCCAAATGGCCAAATCCATGTAGTCCTGGTCGTATCCGATGCGCACGCGTGGATCGTGTGGACCCCAAATGCTGATGGCTGGCGTCCGATTGGCCTGCGCGATGTATAACGGGCCGGTATCCGGGCAAACAACGCAGTTGGCGCTTGCGATCAAAACGCAAACGAACCGGAGCGTCGGGCTCACGTCTTCGGGGATGAGGTTGATTACGTTTTCGCCCATTTCATCGAGGCTGGCCACAAAGTCCGCTGGGTCCATGTCCATGTGTGGAATACCGGCCTTGGGGTTGCCGATCACGATTACGGGCCGCCTTTGACTCAGGTCCTTGATCACGGTCTGCCAGAACTGATAGCCGGGCAGGCGCATCGGTGAATGGGTAAACGGAGCAACGACGTAATAGCCGCTAGTCCGTAGGTCAATATGCCGGTCAAGCCAGCGCCGAAAGAAGAATTGGTTCAGACCGTCCAGCTCGCTGGGGTGAATGGACATTACGGGCCGCTTCCAGCGCGGCTCGATCCTATTTGGGTCCATTCCGAGTTGAGCATAAAGCGCGTCGTAGACGTTGTGCTGATCGCCTTCTTGGCAGGACTCGGTGGCGCTGTCCACGAGCCACTGATAGGCATAATGCCTGAAGTCGTCGTAGTGCGTGGGGCCAACAAACACCGTGCCGTGCTCTAAAAACGGGCTGTGCTGAAGCACCTGGCCGCGATCCGCAAAAGCGTAGACGTGAAACTTGGCCGTACCGCCGCTCAGGTGCTGCATCAAGGATAACGGGCCGGTCAAAAAGAGCAGATCGCCAATTCCGCGATCCCGAAAACGCTCGACGAAAATACGCCTGCCGTTCAACGCCGCACCCGCCTGGAGCGGTCTATAGTCCGCGCAACCGCGTATATCGGAGACCGTTTCGATGTGCTCTTGTAGCTTGGCAAGGTGGTGCCCGTTGAAGACGTAGCGGCGAACCGGGTTCATGAACCAGGTTTCCTCGCGGTCGCGGTTGAAAACGACGGGCGCATTGAACGTCGCCACCTGCCATTGTGTGTTTTGAATCGATTGCATAGCTAAACCCAAGCCTCAGAAATCCTGACTTTGTCCCGGAAACGGCCCCGGTGGTACCTCACCACCTTCCGTTCGGCTATCAGCCGCGTCATCTGCCTCCGGTAGAAAACCTGCTCTTTGCGAATCAAAGGTCGGCGGCTTACGCATAGCTCGTAGCAGACCTTCCACGACAAGATGGGTTCGCCCAGGTGCTCACGCAGATAGTCCAGGATTGCCTGCTCTGCGTCGCGGCCCGTAATTGTCCCGTGCAAAAGCCGCAGCTCCTCGTCGGCCTTGGCCAGCGGGAAGTTGGGCCGGTAAGTTCTCCGATTCGGGTATTTTGGCCGAAGCATCTCACGGGGTCGCAGGCTGCTCGATACCGAGATAGGGATGAAGCGCCTGCGGCAACTGCGTGACCTCTTCCGGCATCCAGTGCCGAACAGAAGGCCAGATTTGATAGCGCTTGAACATGTGGATGCCGACCTGGCCGTCCGGGAACGTGTGACGATAGCCAGGCTTAATGTTGGGCAGGACGTTTTTGATCCAGTAGTCGAAATCGTACTCGGGATCGTCGTAGTGGCCGCTGTCCAGATGCTTCTGGATCGTTTCCTCCATCGTCTTTCTGGTGCCGGTAAAGTGGACAACCTGTGGCATTTGCAGCCGAAACTGATCACCGTGGGGCGTGCGGCATTCCTTGAAGGGAACCTTTGAGTTAAGGTAGATCACGGCCACATCGGTAGCCCCGTCGATGGGGTAACCTGGCAGGCCCACGACGGGGATCATGAGGCAGTTGATGGAAAGCGGATGCCACTCATCGAGAACCTTTCTAACGTAGTTCAGGGTGCCGCGCTTCCACAGCTCGTCCCCATCGACGATCAGCACATGCTCGAATCCTGCCCGACGAATCTCAGCCAGAGCGTCATTGCGCACGCGGGTCTCAACTGTAATCCGGCTGTCGCCGGGCCAGCGGTACTTCCTGACTGGATGGCGCATGGTGCGCACGTTGGCCCCGAGCTGCCGCAACTGCTGGGCAACCTGCTCGACCTGCGACATGTTTTCTTCCGGCGTCGGGCGGCCCGCCCAGTACTCGTCTGGAATACTGAAGAAGAAATCGTTGACGCCTTCCTCCATCATGCGCTTGCCGACCTCCAGTAGGCAGAAATCGTCGCGGGTGGCCTGAGTGTAAACGCAAAACTTGTAGCCTACCGGCTTGGCTGTCTTGTCCGCCTGGGGTCCCACATCGATTGGAAAATTGCGTTCCCGGCGGTGGTTGAAAAGCGTCTCGCCGCGCACCCAGCGCTCCTTGGACGCGTGGACCAGATCAACCTTGTCCCGTTTACGCTTTTGCGCGTCCGGGTGCATGTGCTCGAAGAGCAGGTGCTTGGCGTTGATGACCACCTTGTCCCGGTAGGCGACTGTGGTCAGCTCGGTGTCGCAAAACATGCTCTCGTAATCCGGGTAGAAGAAGTAACCGAACCGCTCGTAGCGCTTGCGGGTGATGATAGCTAAGACCATGAGGTCGTGGACATAGCCGTCCTCCACGTGAACGGCGAACTCGCCGTCAATCCACCCTTCGGGCTTAAGCTTCAGCAGTTCCTCGTCCCAGTGCTGCGGCGGCATCATGTCGTCGGTCACCTGGACGAACACTTTGCCGGTGGCTTTCGAGGCTGCCAGGTTCCAGCCCTTGACGCAGTTGAACGGCCCCTCGGGCTGCTCAAACCAGCGCAGCATGGGCATTTTGGTGGCCAGGTCGGCGGCCACCGCTTTGGAGCCTTCATCTGGACCGTCGACGGTCAGAATGATTTCGATGGCTTCCTTGTTGGCGCAGCGTTCGACCCAGGTGGCGAGGATAGGTCCAATCATCTGTGGCCGGACGCTCGTGTAGATCAGCGAAAAAGTTGGCGACATACGGTTCTAAAGAACGGAAATGGACAAAACGCAACAAACCCACATGGCCTTGAAGCTCAAGGCGGCCCAGCTCAGCAGCCAGGTCTCGCCGCTTATCGGCATGGCGGGGCTGCTCCAAGAGTATTTAGCTTTGACCGGCCATCTGCTTAAGCACGCCGACGAGCTGATGGCCACCAGACATGAATCAAACAGCGGAGAAGGTGCTCAGCCAGTTGCTGAACCAGTTCGAGGCGAAGCACAAGCGCAGACCAGCTCGGATAGTCGTGACGCCGCTGGCGGCACTGGCTCTGGCGGTCAAGCGTAGCCTGCGCCCGATCTGGCAGGACATCCCTGTGGAATGCAGGGAAATCGACGAGACCGAAGCGACCAACGTCGACGCCGAGGTTCGCAGTCTGGCCGTTTTTGTCCTGCCGGAAGACCGGACGGCGCGGCTGGTGGCTTGCGACTTAAAAACGTAAACAAAATGCGTTACGAAGAGAGCTATCGACTAGCCAGTGATTTGCTAGAGAAAAAGATCGAGCCGTGGATCGGCGTCGATTTGGATGGCACGCTGGCCAAAACGGTGAAAGGGACTTTTGATCCTGAAAAGATCGGGCCGCCGGTAGCCAAGATGGCCGAACGCATACGCCGTTGGCGCAAGGCCGGAAAGACGGTAAAGATTTTCACGGCGCGAGCCTCCGAAAAGAAGAACCTTGCGCCGATCAAAGCGTGGCTCAAGAAGCACGGTCTCGGCGACCTGGAGGTCACCAACGAGAAGGACCCCGGCATGACCGAACTTTGGGACGACCGAGCCGTTGAGGTCATAAAAGACACCGGAGAAACGAACTGATTATGAGCGAAGAGAAGAAAATTGAAGCGATGCCGCATCCGGCTCCCGCCCCTGGAACAACGGCTCCGCAGACTGCCGAAATCACTGCGTCCGCTCCAGAGACTCAAGAAGCGGTCCAAGAGCCCGCCCCTGCGGTCGAGGATACGGCCCAGCCGGAGCCCGTTGACGCCGCCTATGATGTGGAGATGCCGGACATTCCAATGCCGGAAATCCAGGAACGCGTCGAGATTGCCGATGGCAAGAAAACCGCTTTCCGGTTCGCCTTTATCGGCGCGGGCCAAGGCGGATCACGCCTGGCGCAGACCTTTTACCAGCTTGGTTACCGGCGCGTTTGCGCAATCAACACGGCCAAGCAGGACCTAACAACCCTGAAGCTACCGGAGCCCAATAAAATGGCGATCGGCGACGGCGGCGCAGGTAAGGACCCCACCGCTGCGGCCAAGATATTCCATGATCGGCGCGAGGATGTGCTGGACTTCATGCGCCGATGCTTCGGGCCGGTTTATGACCGAACCGTCATCTGCGCCGGAGCCGGTGGCGGCACTGGAGCGGGATCAGTCGTCGGGCTTGTCCACGTCGCCCGCGAGCTTCAGATCGCCAACAAGTGCGCAAGTGACAAAGTTGGCGTCGTCCTGGCCCTGCCCAAAGTCACCGAAGGCAAGCGCGTCAACGCCAATGCCTACTGGGTCCTGCGCGAACTGCGCGAGCTGGTGGATAAAGGCTACGTTTCGCCGCTGATCGTGGTCGACAACGAGCGCATCAGTGCCCTGTACCCCGGCCTGGCCATCGACCCGTTTTGGCAGCGGGCCAACATGAGCATCTGTTCGCTGTTCGATCTGTTCAACACGGTCTGCATGCAGGCGTCGTCCTACACGGCGTTTGATCCGAACGACTTCAAAACCATTCTGGACAGCGGCATGATCGTCTTTGGGGCCACCCCGGTCGCCAAATGGATGGAAGCTGCCGCGATCAGCTTCGCGCTCCGGGAAAATCTCAAGCAGAACATCCTTTCCGGCGGCGTGGACCTGCGCAGCGGATCGCTCGGCGCAGCGGTGGTGATTGCCAGCCGCACCATTCTCGGCTCGGTCCCGCACGAGCACCTGGACCAGGCGTTCGACCAGCTGACACGGCTCTTGAAGCCTGGCAGCATGGTTCACCGGGGCATTTACAGCGGCTCCAAGGAGGCAATGGTCGTCTATACGGCGATCGGAGGCTTGAACTCGCCTGAAGAAAAGCTGGAGGAGCTTCGGCGGCTTGGCGACGTGCTGGTAAACGAGAAGCCAGGTATTGGCCCGGTGCTCGGCGAGCACTAATCAATCATGATCGGCGCGGCGCGCTGCATTCCCTTGATCTGCTCGCGCAGCTCCTTGAGGCGTTCCGCCGCCAGATTCCGTTTGGCCTGGTCGAGCTGGAGATTTTGAAGCGGCCCCGGAATAGCCCCGGAGAACTTCATCCAGACCTCACCCAGCAAGAAGCGCGACGCCTCCAGGGCGTAGTCCTTGAGCCACTGGGCGTAATGCGACGGCACCTTCGAGATGTCCGTCCAGTTACCGTAGTAGAAAACAGCGGCTTGGTACCGCTCGATTGGGTTGTGGATGTAAAGCGTCCGACGGACCTCATCGTAGAACCAGTCGGGGCGCACGCTCGTCACGCGCTGCCAGGTCTTGCGCCACCGGAGGAAAATGTCGTATTCGTCGAGGCCAAGTCTGAACAGCGGTGCCGGGTTAATCAGGTTTCCGTAGAAAATCTCCGTCGGCACCGGATTGGGCTCGACAAACTGAACGTCGATCACGCCCTGTTCGACGTTTACGTTTTCCAGGTACTTGAACTGGCCCCGCACGAGGATGAATTGGGCCACCTGAAAGCTCGGGCACCACTGACTCAACAGACGCATGGCGTCGTTGATCCCATCAAGCACCTGTTGCTTGGTCAGTTCCACGTTCCACGTCGGAGCGCCCAACTGGCGAAAAATGTAGTCGGCCAGCTGATCCTGCGTGAAGCCGGACATCGGCAGCGAATCCGGCGAGTCGGCACTCGTCGTGACCGGATCAGAAGCGATACTGCTTGGGCCGAAATAGCTCATGCCTTAACTACCTCCAACCTGTGAATTCGCCTCGTCGTCCACGCTTTTTGGAGGCTTGTGGCTCTGCGGAACCTCTTTAAGGGCCTCCTGGCGCACCAATTCCAATTCCATGTGCGCTGCGCGTTCCCAGGCTCTAGCGTTGCATGGATCAGCAAGGGCGCGCCTGGAGCAGCGCTGAACGAAAAGCTCCAGCAGGGAATACGCTTCGCGGTAGGTCATAGCTCCGTATCTACGGAGCTGTCTTGGCGGCGGGCGGTGCGGCTGCCTGTAAACGTTCGGGGTGGTGGCGCAGAACGTGGCGCTTCAACCACGCCGGGTAGTCGAACTCCTGGCCGCAGTCCTCACACCGGACTTTCTTTTTCGGCTTCGAGGCTCGCTTTTTCTTCGCGGCGGGCGGCAGCGGCGGCTCCTGCGTTTCAGCCTCCTCATCGCCTAGACCACCGACGATCGGCGACTCGCCAAGATCGGGCTCCGGTAAACCTTGTTCCTCCTGGGCGGGAGCAGCAACTTCAGCCACAGCAGCGGCAGGCGGCGTTGGCTCGGGCTTGGCGACCTTGGTGTCGACCTTTTTGGCGACTTTCTTGAGGGTCTTCTTCTCCTGCCTGAACTCGCGAACACCCTCATCGCCAAGCTGGGCCTGAACAGCGCTTTCGGCGGCCTTGGCCGACAAATCCGCACTTTCGGCAGCCTGAGATGCTTGGGCCTTCAAACCTGCGAGCAGCGCCTTATGCTGGGGTGCCACGCCTTCGACCAGCTCTTTCGGAAGTTCGCCCGCTTGAACCTTGGGACGGCTTTCCATCGAGTACTTGATCTTGGGAATGGCATCGCCGCGTGTGGGAGCGC